>ERZ779889.24-NODE-24-length-192115-cov-9.797553_pt1 | contig 192115 bp, 176 predicted proteins | sample MGYA00511030_ERZ779889 | MGnify/ENA primary metagenome ERZ779889 (study PRJEB29588, sample SAMEA2160616) | human gut metagenome | biome: human gut; feature: human-associated habitat; material: faeces | place: Denmark | collected 2008/2010 ...
CTGGGTGTCCGAATTCTACGCATGATACCTATTGTGAGGAACATAAAGCGTTACGATTCTGATGACAGATAGGGAGTAAAGGAATTTAAATTGCACTAGTCAATAGTAGACAAAAATAACTTTTAATATATTAGAAACGGTAAGAGAAAAAGATATTGCCTCCAACGAAACTTTATTTTGGTGTCCACAGGCTGATGAAAATCTACTAGATGATGGCGGTTATGTAGATGTAATAATCAAACAAGATTCTAATATTAGCGGTTATTGTGTTATACAAATAATAAGTGATGAAACTTACCACTATACACCTGTTATACTTGCATCTTCTGTTTTTCCGATGCAAAATGGCGTATGTCAAACGATTTCGGAAGAATATGTATTAAGCAAAATACAAATGGTTAAAGACATGAATGACACGAAAGAAAAGTTACAAACGGGTAGATATCATTCAAATTTAATCTATCGACATGTAGCAGTTTCAAGTTACATTCCAGATTTTACTGTAGAAATTCAAAATAATGAATTATTTATTGATAACACTCGCATAGGAACAATTGAACCATCTGAAACTTCTAAAAATTTATGGTATGAATTAAAAGAATATTACCAGTATGGTGAATCTGATATTTTACAAGAATTATCCAACTTAGACACGGGGTGGAAAATAAATATGACATTTGATTATAGGTATGCAAAGCAAATCTTCTTGACTGAATTCGATCAGCACCTATAATGGTTTTTATGTTATCAGGAAGACATTTGGAAGAAAATAGTGTATAATGGTTATGATTTTTGATAGTTATAAAACTTGTATAAAATATCAAAAACAAAAATTTTGAAAGGAAATAGGGTGTGATGGGAATTGAAGTTATAATCAGATAAATTCCAATTTAGCGAAAGAGTGTAGTAAGAATACATGTTGGGAATGGGAGCTTTTTAAGTCATTCCTGCTCCATAAAGAGGTGCAATTATGATTGGAAAAAACTTGATGCGAGAGCTGAAACAATACATTCGCAGATTATGGCCGTATGCAATAGTGCTCATCGTAATGAGCGTTTTTGCATACTTAATTATTTTATGGGATAAGAATCCAGTTGAAATGAACGCCTCAATTAGCGCCATTGCATTTTTTTCAGTAGCAGCACTTACATTTGTGGTAAGAGGATTTATTCAAGCGTACGTATCGTTTTACAATAGCCTCAAACCAACAGAAACCGAACAACCGAATTATCAGAAGTTCATAGCTGGGCATATTTTAGCATTTATTATTTTTGTTATCTTTACGGCGCTTTTTATACTTGCATGCATTTCAATTTTTGCGTGGGAACAGGTAGGAAAAATGTTTTTGGCTCTAAATAGCGATTGGATATATTGTATCGAGTTTTGTATATGGCTAATAATCGTCATGGTAACAGTATACTTTATTCTCATATCGTGGATAGTATCTTTTCGTTACTGCAAGCATAAAAAGCTTATATTAAGCGGTGGTATAGTTACTTTACTTACTTTTGAACTATCAATTGTATTAGAGATACTATTACTTATCCATTCGAGTTCTACCGATATGCCGTCGGTGTGGGTGACTTTAATAACTTTGCTTGCAATGTATGTACTTGTTGATATCACAATGTACTTGTTGATGTGCCGCACATTAAAAACGGCATTTAGCAATAAGCAACCCGAGAATGAATAATTTGCTTAAAAGCCGTATCATGGGGTAGAAAGAAATCAAAGTCTAAAGATAAATTTCAATTTATAGTGCCCAGCCGTGGTTGTAATGAAGGAGAATAAAATGAAAAATATTGATGAATATCTTTATAAATACGGCTTACACGATTGTGTTGTTGAAAGAATTTATGTTCAAAACAATTCACCAGTATTTTACTTTAATACAGGTGTTTATAATTTGAATGAAAAAGGAACTGAAACAACTAAAACAACTGAATGTTTAATGTGTCTAGAAATTGAGAACTTAAACACAAAACAAATGTGGGAACATATTGAAATTGCAAAAATCAATAAAAACAAAATAAGTGAGACTGATTACGAAGAATTCGTCGAAGAAGTTGATAATGTAAATTTGAAATTATGGAAAATTATTTATCTTACTTTGGAAACAGGATCTTAAAAAAACAGATACCAAATCAAAGTATCTGAAATTTTAAAAATAGAATTTAATTTTAAATAAATAGCAAATTCCTTTTACAAGCAAAACTTAGGGATCGGTGATGATGTAAATAGGACAAGAGTAGATGGAAATAAAAAGGATAAATGAATTCTTATTCGTATGCAGAATATCAAATTTCAGATGGACTTTATGAATTGAGATGTGTTTGTAATTCTGTTCCTCTACCTAATGAGATGGTGCCAAAAGTTGGCAGGAAAGTAAAAAACTTTATATTATTTGGTTACAATGATGTAATTTCTATTAATAAAGATTCAAAAAGAAGGAAGCAACTTAATAACTACATTTGGAATAAGAAGTTTTACTAAAACAGCTGCCATTGCGTTAGGATTGTTGTATTGTTATAATGAATTGGAAGGTGATTTAATGGAAATAAAACATATTTTAGAGTATGATTATAACTATGCAGAGTATATAGTAACTGACGGAAAGTATGATATGGTTTGTATGTGTTTGTCTGTACCATTAAAAAACAATAATGAACCTAAGGTAGGTATGAAAGTTGAAAGTTTATATGCTTTTTCTTACAAAGATACGATTAAGCTGAATGTTTCAGATGGTAATAAATGCTACATACAAAAAGATCCAAAAAATTATTTCAAGTATAAACTATGCGGAATTGTAGCCGATTCTATAAATGCGATAATTAAAGTATTTGATTTTATTATAGATTTTAAAAAAGATTATCCGACAGGGTTTGACACTACAATAAAAAAAGGTGATTATGTCGAATTTGAAGTTGACAGAATAGATTGTACATTAATGAATAATTTGTAAAAATAGTAAATTTGTTTATTATGGAGGTCAGTATTTAATGAAAAAAACATTAACAATATTAATCATACCGGTATTATTTTTAATTATTTTAACTTCATGCTCATATAATGGATATTCCGGCGGTCATTTAGAATTATATACAGTAGCTATAAATAGTGTGTTATGGTAAATGGACATTCTTGGAGTGCTGATTTTGAGTGTGACCCTCAAATAGAAATAATCGATGAAGATAAACAGGGTAGAATAATGTTTACTTATTATGAAAAGTATTATGGTGGCTCGGATATATCGTTTTCTGCTTTAATAATTTGTCAGGATTCAAATGAAAATGAAGTATTTTATTATGAAGATATAAATTATATTGTTAAAGAACAAGTTATATATTCGCAAAATCTCGAAGAATTTAGTGATAATGAAATTGAACAGTTGAAATTGATGAATGATTGGAATAAAGAAATTAATTACGATAAATGCATAAAAAAAGAAATAACAAAAAGTAAATCAAATATTCCCTATGAAAAAGAAATTAAAAAACAAATAGCCGATGAATTTGATTTAATGAATGGACAATATGCATTATTTATGGATTTTTTAACAAGTAATTCAGACAATTCAAAGTTTGTAATATATGGCTATATACGGAAAAACGAAGGAGAAGGGATTTATTTTATTGGGCTAGTCGAAAACGAAAAAGATTCGTTCAAACAACTAAATACGCTTGTTCCTTTAAATGTATATGATTATCAAACCGAATTTATAGAATTTAAAGCAATACAAAATTGGGAAGGAACAAAATGAATGTTGAAATTTTAAAGATACCCCCTTTTTACAAATTTATAGCATTTGTATATTGAAATGTAAGATGTCAGGCGAAAGGGAATATTCACAATCGAAGGTATTTACTCCTTATTTTTTATTTTAGAAATGAACGTGTTATGTGATATAATGATAACTATATAAAGGAGTCGGAAGTATGGCTGGATTTAAGTTTTCAAAGAGACCTAAAATACCTCTTCAAACATTGGAAAAATTTTTCAATATACGCATGATTTTATAACAAGTTTATTTTAGATTATATGAGGAGATATACTAAATGAAAAAATGGCTTATTTTTGATTTTGTTTTAGAATTTATGATAAGTATATTCATGATAGTATTTTTAATTTACGGTATTATTTATTCCGAATATAATATTTTTGGATTTTTATTATTATTTTTTATAATCAACACATTTGCTTTATATTTTATATTTAACAATTATGTAAAGAATTGTGATTTGTTTATAAGTGATTACAGTTTCTTTAGAATATCTGGTAAAGAAGAAGTCGTTATAAATTGCAGAAAAAGTCAATCAACTTATTTATTAGAATATAACGGAAAAGAAATTGAATTTCGAACGAATGAAAAATTACTCGGTGATCAGATGTTCTTTGCATACTTAATTAGAAATATTCGTTATTTTGAAGTATCAAACAAAAGACCGATGATCTACCTTTTCAAAAGAAAAGTTACACTAAAAAATATTAAACTAAAGAATTTAACGGTTATTTTAAATGGAAGAAAGTATTTGTTAGTAAGGAATGGGGTTTCTAAATGTAAGTTTACTTTAATGAATAAAGCCTACTACTGGACATACTTTTTTTTCTCAAAGTATGGCATAGCAGACTCAATGAGAAAAGATGTGAATTTTATTGATGAAAAGAAATTTCAAAGAGGTAAAACGGTATAGTTAAAGGAAATAGCAATACAAGAATTTTTGACCAACATATCTATTATGAATGGTTGAAATGCTTTTCTGGATAATAGGAGTATAAATTTATGCAATATATTAAAAATTCAAATTTTGTATCTGTATTTATAAAAAATTTCTTATCAAAATACAGTGATAAAGAATTAAAGAAGAATCATTGCTTGCCTCCAACTGGATATTTATGGAATGCTTGTGAATGCGGATTTGTTAATTCTTTAATAGGTAGTGATGCAAATACTTTTTTTGATAAAATTGATAAGAATGATGCTATTTGCATTCAATATGATATAGATGGTTGGGGAGATGAAGAAGCTGAAAAATTGCCTGATTCATTGAACTCATCAAAAAAAATACAAGATTCAGGGCTGTATGAATTTTATGTTATGGCAAAGGATTTTAAATGGTGCTACATAGTGACACATGAAGGAAATAGATGCGGACCGTATTTTATAATAAATAATTAAAAAATGAAATAGGGAGGTTGACTACTTAATGAAGAAGATTCTGGAAATACTACTGATAATTGACGCTTGTATTTTTGTTATTTTTTTATTCGGCGGTGTGATTATGGAAATATTAAGGGCGATACCTTTTTCAAAAAACTCTACTTTTGATTTAATTTGGTATATATTTTTTGGAGGTGCTTACATTACAGGCGCTCCTTTTCTTATAACTTTCATAGTGTGTTTTATAAAATTTTTAATTCAAAGACACAAAAAATAAAGTAAAGAAGATCGTGATTTATTTAAGGAATGAATAGAAATGAAAATCGTAAAATATATTCTGTCTTGTATAATCGGATGCTTCGATGCACTAGTAGGCAAAGGTATAAATGGCGGTATTAAAGAAGGAATAGTGGGTTTATTTTCCATATTTTTCATAATAGTATTGTTTTTTGCCTCGTTTATCTTCTTAGATAAAAAGACGACTATTCATTTTCAATTAAAGATTTTATGTTCCATTGCGATAACCGCTTTATTGATAGGTCTGGTTTTTGTAGTTTTAATAGTCTTTGAAAAAGTATTCTAATAAAAGAACAAAAGGAGATAAAACAGTGATGAAAGCACCAAAGGATTTAAAAGAGATTCCTAAATGAGAATGCTAGACCAGATGCATCTACGCATGGAATTTCGAAATTTCATCACAATCCACATTCCATGATTCAGGAAAAGATGTTAAAAAAGGCGGAATTTCAAAGCAGTAAAATCTTTATGGGAAGTTATTAAGATTTGGTACTAATTTGTAATCACAGTATTTGGAGGTTTTATGAAAAGAAAATACAAGTTATCGTACATTTATACTAAATGCGGAAAAAGACAGGAACAAGAATTAACTTTTGAAAAATTTTATGAATCATTTTCTAATTGTCTTAGTGAATATGATTTCTGCTTTGGAGATTCGACAATTTTTTTGGCTTTTCACATTGAAAGGCAAAAAAAAGAGGAAATCACCGTTTACGAATTAAACATTGTCGATAAATTTGATAACACGAAGAATTATGAATTTTTAAATGTTGATGATTTGATAAATGCAAAAGTAATAGATAGCCATTCCTTGATCGATATATGGGACTATCTAACAAATTAGAATCGATCAAAGTCATAGAGTTTTTAAAAGCCATTTTGTGCAAAATTTGAGTCAGTGCTTATCAAAGTGAATTACTTATAAAAAGAAAAAAAGGAATTCTTTTTATGAACCGAAAATCTGATCAAATTGTCTTATAGAACGGAAAGTAAGGAGAAAATGAGCATGTTAAAACGAAAGTTTTCCAAATTGTTCTTAATGTTAGGGGTGATATTTTTGAGTATGTTTTCCACCGGTTGTTCAGAAAGCAATGCAAATTCAAATCAGGGTTCTCAGGAGAATGTATCCGTTGAAGTTCAAGATGCGGATCGGAATTATCCGCTTGTCCGATTCGATAAATACCCGAAGTCTATCTCTTTAAACGAATGGAAGCCAGGTAAAAAAACAGTTTTGATCGTAAAAGACACGGAGCAACTAAATGCAATTTTTACTTCGCATATCGGTGAAGAGAGATCTTCGTATTTTTCTGACGACCTCGTGAAAGAAAACGTCGTCCTGTTTATTATGCGATATGAAGAGGCAAAATACGATATTGCTTATTCTGATTTTTATGTGGAAGGGAAAGATGTTCATCTTTCTGAATTCTTGTTGACCGATGTGGCTTCGGAAGTATTGAGTTTCTATATGGATTTTGTCCTTATTCCCAAAACAAATGACTTGTCTGACTTGAATGCAAAGGCTTCGGAATACAATTGGATATTTCATGATGACTGGAAATAATGAAGCAAACAGGGGAATGAAACCATATCTTTGTCTATCAAAAAGATCATTTTCATTGTATTTTTTAATCTCGGTGAATAGATGACCAATCTCAGAAACGGACGATTTCTTCTTTCAAAACCGCATCTACTCATATGCCTTTTTCTACTGGAAGAGGAATTTGACGGACCGAATGGACCTTATGAGTCATAAACAAACGGAATTCGATGGGACAACCCCTTATAGAGGAGGAAGGTTGCTTTTCGAGGAGGATACCGATATAATGAAAGCAAGGCAATGAGGAAAAACCGATGACGAAAAGGACGAAGTTGTTCAGACAAAAAAGAATATACGATACGGAAAATTCGAATGAACTGTTTTTTCAGGCAATGAAGGAGAACTGTCTTTATCAGTATCGGCATTGTCCGGATTACAAACGCATATTGGACGAACAGAATTTCAATCCCGAATCGCTGAAATCGTATGACGATCTTCGGAAAATTCCGTTTATTCCTACGCTTTATTTCAAACGCCACCGAATTTACTCGATGAGCGGAAAAAGGATGCTTATCAAAGCCACTTCCAGCGGAACTTCGGGTCAGCAATCTTATATGGGGTTTAATTTCATGTCCCTTTATCGGGGATTGAAAATGTTATTGAAAACCGGAAAACAACATCATCTTTTTTCCTTGAAACCGGCGCATTATATCGTATTCGGTTACGAGCCGTCGAAAAAGAACGACAGGGTCATTGCCAAATCTGCGTACGGATTCACTTTTTTCAGTCCGGCTTTGAGCAAGACGTTCGCGTTAAGATATACGCGGGAAGGCTATCGCCTCGATTTGGAAAGAGTCAGGAAAAAACTCATCGCGTGTTCAAAGTCAAACTATCCAGTCCGGACCGTTGGATTTCCGGCGTACACTTATTTTTTGCTGAAATCGATGAAAGACGAAGGGCTGAAAATCAAACTTCCGAAAGACTCGATTTTGACTTTGGGCGGAGGTTGGAAACAGTTTTACGCGCAGAGAATCGAAAAGAAAGAGTTTTATCATTTAGTCGAGGAAGTCTTGGGCATTGACGAGAAGCATATCATCGAGTTTTTTTCCGCGGTGGAACATCCGGTTCTCTATACCGATTGCCGCTTTCATCATTTTCACGTTCCGATATACAGCCGCGTGATCGTCCGCGATCCCGATACCTTGCAACCGGTAGGAAACGATCGGATCGGGCTGATCAATCTTCTTACCCCGATGGTCGATTCCGTTCCGCTTCTCAGCGTGATGACAGACGATTTGGGCATTTTGCATACGGAACCCTGTCCGTGCGGGATTTCCTCTCCTTATCTGGAAATCATCGGACGCGTCGGTGTGAAAGAGATCGTTACCTGCGCTTCCGGTGCGCAAGAATTTTTGAAAGAACGGTGAACGGATGATCTTATATCAAGGAAAATGCCTGGTAGACCGGGCGCAAGACGAATATCTCGGACGGTTGTACGAAGATTGCGTTGCAACGTTGGAAAAACGCTTTTTTCCGACTCCCGCTTGCGTGATCGATGCGTGTGACGTCTTGTATCGGCGCGTGCTGAACGGGGGATACGAAAATGAAATTCAATCGCTTTTAAGGAAGACGACTCTCCCGTATGAACGCTTTTTGGAAATGGCGCGGGCGTTTTCCAAAGAGGGATTGATCGAAAAGTGCCAGATCGAATGGGGAATGGAAGAAGGCGCTTTGAACCCCTTATCTTCCGGAACGAAACGAAAGCGAATGCCGTTGGGCATTTTGCTTCATATCGCCGCCGGAAATGTCGACGGATTGCCGGCTTACAGCGTAATAGAAGGCCTTTTATGCGGCAACATCAATATTCTGAAATTGCCTTCCGGCGATTCCGGATTATCGATCCGGCTCTTGTGCGAACTGATTCAAATTGAACCGAAATTGAGAGAATTTATCTACGTTTTCGATGTCTCTTCGACGGAACTCGAATCGCTGAAAAAGATGGCGGACATCGCCGACGGAATCGTCGTCTGGGGTGGAGACGAAGCCGTTTCTGCGGCACGATCGTTGATAGATGTAAAGAGCAAACTGATCGTATGGGGGCACAAACTGTCCTTTGCCTACGTTACATTGAAAGCAAAAGACGAAGATTTGCTTGCGCTGGCCGAACATATCTGTCGGACCAATCAGGTGCTTTGCTCTTCGGTGCAGGGGATTTTTATCGACAGCGACGATGCCGGAGAAATCGAAAACTTCGGACGAAAGTTTTTTGAAATTCTGAAAGAAGTCAATGCGAAAAGAGGAAAAACGGATATCGGGATGCGCGGGAAAAACGCGATCCGGCTTTATAACGACCGATTGGAGAGCAAAGAAGATTGCATTCTGTCCGAAGAGGGCGTCAGCGTGGTCGTCAAGAGAGACAGTGAACTCGAGTTGTCTTATTTATTTCGGAATGTGTGGGTGAAAGGATTACCGCGCGATAAGATCATTTCCGTGCTGAAAAAACACAAAGGACATTTGCAAAGTTGCGCGTTGCTGTGCGAAAGCGGCGAAAGACAATCGCTGTCGGAAAGGTTGGCTTTTTCCGGGCTTGTTCGCATCACCGGCGCGGATTCTTCGCGTATGTTCATCGGCGAGGCGCATGACGGCACATATCCGTTGAAAGAGTATAGCCGGATCGTCGAGATCGACGAATGGGAAGAGCAATGAAGAGGAATCGAGAATCGATTGATGCAGAAAATCAAGGAATTTGGAATTTACTTTGACAACGGAGACAGCGTGTTTTAAAATTTGAATGTGAGGTGAGCGAATTGAAGAAGAATTATCAAACTCCCGAATTGGTATTGGAACCTCTGGAAATCAAAGACATCGTCGAAACTTCAAACGGCGTCAATCCGGGTGAAGACTCCGGCAGCGGATTCGGGCCATTCGCCTAGACCGCTTTTTCTGCGCCAATAGCTCAACTGGATAGAGTATCAGACTTCGAATCTGAGGGTTGCGGGTTCAATTCCTGCTTGGCGTGCCATGGATGAAAGGATCACTCTGTTTTAAGAATGGAGTGATTTTTAATTTCAGTTATCTCTTTGCGGGGAACGCTTTTTTCGAACTTGAAAGTAAGGTATAAAGACAAACAGGGGCATTCATTAAAAGAAAAAATCAAAAGTTTCAAAATGGAAAAGGCAAACCTTGCAAATAGAGAGTTTTCTCCTGAAAATCGTCGCAAAAAGCAGACAAATCGCAATCGTTAAGAGGGTAAAATCTCCTTGAATGGCTTAGGCATTCATTTGTTTAAAACAAAGAGACTCTTCCGATTGAAGAAAAGAGCGTAATCCGATTATAAAGTGGATCAGAAGAGGAATAATGTAGGACGCCGGAATGCGGATTGCTTCTTTTGAATACAGGAAAGTTTGGTTTTTCGGCGGAACAGGTCAAAGAATGTGCAGTTCGTCGAAAAACTTCTGAAAGCAGACCGGAATGCTCAGTTGATTTCGGATCTGATCGACGGAGTAAAGATTCGGTAGCAGAATATTCGGATTTTCGACGAGAATGCGATAGCCCCTCATCTTCCACGTCTGATGCGAGAAAACGTGCTTTCGTTCGTTCAGGGAAACCACCGAAACGACGGACAGACCGCGCGCGGAAAGAGACGATTCCGCTTCAATCGCTGAGACGTGTCCGGGAAGAAGAATCGGCGCCGGCAAACCGCTTAAAACACCCCTTTCCTTTTTCTCGAAATAGAAGAGATTGTCCTTCGTGTAAAGGAACAGGCAAGTATAATCCAATTCCCGGTTAAGGACTTTTCTGTTCTTGATCGGATAATGACTGATCGTCCCGTGAAGGTGAGATGCACATTGATCTTGAAGCGGGCAACGAGAGCATTCGGCGTTTTTCGGCGTACAGATCGTCGCCCCGAGTTCCATTAACGATTCGTTGAAGATTCCGAAATCTTCCGGACGGCACTTTTCCAATTGCTCTTTGAAAGATTTTTTGGTCGCCGGCGAAGAAATATCCGAGTCATCTTCGTTCAAACGGGTCAGCACGCGGAGAACGTTGCCGTCCACCGAAGCGTAAGGAAGATGAAATGCGCGGGAGAGAATGGCACCTGCGCTGTAATCGCCGATTCCTTTTAGTGAAAGAATGTCGGCATAGGTATCGGGAAATTTTCCGTTGAATCGTTGCAAGATGATCTGTGCGCTGGCTTTCAAATTCCGGGCACGGGAGTAGTAACCCAAGCCTTCCCAGAGTTTCAGCAGTTTTTCTTCGTCGACGTCGGCCAGATCCGAAAGCGTAGGCAAAGCGTCTAAAAAGCGCAGATAATAAGGAATCACCGTATCCACACGGGTTTGTTGAAGCATGATTTCGCTGATCCAGATGGCGTAAGGATCGTCCGTATGCCGCCAGGGCAAATCTCTTTTGTTCGCTTTAAACCAATCGGTCAGCCGATCGACATCTAAATTCATCTTTTTACCTCGTTACATAAAAGGAGTTTAGCACAATGCGAGAAAAAATGCTTTAAAACGAATCGGAGAAGCGAAATTTCCGCCGGAAAATGCCTGAAAAAAGAAAATGTTAAAATCCTTTGACAAATTTCCAGCCGCTTTTGGTAGAAGAAAACGGAGATCGGATATACAATGGACTATCGGAGGAAACATAGATGCAATTCAATGAAAAACTATTGAAACTCAGAAAAGAAAAGGGTTATTCGCAAGAGGAATTGGGACGGCGGATCGATGTAACCCGACAAACGATTTCCAATTGGGAATTGGGAATATCCACTCCGGAGATGCCGAAAATCATCGAGTTGGCTCACCTTTTTGGAGTTTCTTCGGATGAACTGTTGGGATTGGAAGAAAGGACAACGTATGTCGTCCGAAAGAAAAGAGAATATGAATATCGCAGTAAAAAAACCGTGTTCGGGATTCCGTGGATTCACATTCATTTTGGAGATGAGATCAAAGTTGCAAAAGGCATCATCGCCGTAGGAGATGTGGCGGTAGGAGTGATTGCCGCCGGTCCGATTGCTGTCGGCTTCATGGCCTTCGGCGCACTGGCACTCGGACTTCTCGCGCTGGGCGGTCTGGCTCTCGGCCTGGTTCTGGCTGTGGCCGCCGTGGCCGTCGGAGTCTTTTCTCTGGGTGGAGTCGCCTTGGGCTATCTTGCCGTCGGAGGCGTTGCTTTCGGCTTCTATTCGATCGGAGGTTGCGCTATTGCGCGGGAAATCGCCTATACGGGAACCGGTGTGGCCATCGGAAAGGTCGAACTCGATGGGACGATGTCGAAAGACGAAATTTCCAGGACGATCGAACGGATTGTCCCGGAGACTGTCGGGTTCATCAAAAATCTGTTTATCGCGTTGGGCAAAGGCGGCGGTCTTTGATCTTCTTCACGAAAATAGATGAATTGCTCGTTTTTATTTGCAAAAAAAATTTATTGCGATATAATAACTATCTGTAAAAGGCGTTTGCCTTTTTGTACGTCGGGAAGTGGCTTAGTTTGGTTAAAGCGCTACGTTCGGGACGTAGAGATCGTGAGTTCAAATCTCATCTTCCCGACCATTTATGTAGCACGAAATGGCTACAAGTGTAAAAAAGTCATGAAAATGACTTTTTTTGTTTTCATACGAGCGGTTCTAAGAATAATCCGCACTCAACGGGAACTTGGGAAGACATCTTTTAGCAGAATAACCGCATGAGCAATTACAAAAAACACCAGTCAAACTTCATCGGGTAGAATCCTCCTCAGGCAAAACGAAGGAGTGAATCTTTAAAAAAATAAAAAAAACAAAAGAATTCTCCTTTTATGAATCGAAATTCCGATTAAATTGTCTTATAGAATAAATCCGAAAGTGAGGAGAAGATGAGCGTGCTAAAACGAAAGTTTTCCAAATTGTTCTTATGGTTAGGGGTGGCCATTATGAGTACAGGGGCATTGGCTTGTAGCGAAAAAGAAACATTGACCGAATCTGTCAAACAAACCTATGTCGATACTTTTTTGAAAAAAGATTTTCCGAAGGCCACCGCAGAAAATGTCGTCATTACCCATTATCTTGGAACGTATAACGGTAGTTATGTAGCCGTCATCAACGATGACTTTCATGCAGTGTTCGAGGATTATCTGATTTCCGTGTACTATAAGGGTTTCGATTTTTCCTATTCAAACGGGTATCCGATTCGTGTCTGGAATGACGGCTCTTTTTACGATATAGTCGGAGCGCACGAAAAGAATTTGCTTACGAATGAAGATTTAAACGCGATCGCGGAATTGTACTGCGGAAAGGCGGGAACAGATCGATTATCGCGCGTGAAACGATCCTATCTGCATGATATAATCTGGAAAAACAGACCGGAGGCGACCATACAAGATGTGATCATCAAGGAAAATCTTGGAACATATTCTGAATGTTTTGTCGGTATACTGTACGATAAAGGAAATTGCTTATTTGCGGAATATGCGGTTGTTTATGAAGTCGACGGGTTGAATTTCAACTATTCAAACGGATATCCGATGCTTGTCTGGACAGAGGGAAATTTCAGTTCCTTGCATGAAGCATATGAGAGTGATCTGTTGACGCGAAGCGATTTGGAAAGGATTCATTTCTTGTATTGGAACAAGGATCAGCAGACAAAAACAGAATCATAAAAACAAGAGCGACGATCTGACTGTAACTTATGGTGCAGTCAGCGATTGGACTATCGCTTTTCGTAAAATTTCGTTGTTCATATCAGAGATAAACGCGGATTTTTGCATAATTTGGATTTGCATATAGGCGTAAAGAATTGTTATGGAAAGAGCGGGATTCTGCTTGCTCCTCTTCTTTTTTGCAGGCTTGTGATTTCGGGAGAGATGTGCTACGCTGATAGCAGTTGATGAAAAAGGATAATCGCCGCTTCGATTTTGCAAATAAACGGCGACTGCCGGATTCAAACGGAAAATGATAGGAGTCAAAGAATGAAAGTCAAAATGTTTTTAAGAAAAAATGCAAGCATTATTCTCTTGTATTTGATCGTGATTTTGCTCGTTTTGCCTCTATCCGTCGTAACGGTAAAGGCAAGTCCGGATAGCGAAACCCTCTATCGTTTTTCCGCCGTATTCATCGAAGAAGGGAATACCGCTTTCAGCCGCGTTTTCGATCATCTTTTTCTTTCACGCGATATCGATATGGTAGCGAAAGTGAAATCTTTGTTCATCGATCTGGGAATCGGAATTGCCGCATACTTTCCGCTTGTGTTCAACATCGCGGCATTGCGTACGAATGCAAAGAATTCAGCGAAAGCGAACCTCGTCCTTTCGATCGTCGATTGCGGCTATTTTCTGATCGCTCTGACTTTCATGCTGTGGAATTATCTGGCGTACCTTCTGTTTCTGGCGGCTGTCCTTTACCTGATCGATTCTTTGTTCAAATATAAAGCAGGCCGGAAAGAAGTTCATCAGTAAAAAAATTTGCGGACATCTTTTCGTCAACGGACGATTGGACTTAGCGCAAAGAGTCGTCATGCGTTCGATTCGGCGAAGCCGTCATTTTTGCAATAAAGAAAAAAATCATAAAGATAAAAGTTTATCGATAAAAGAATATCGAAATATTGACAGAGACGGACGTTCGTGATACCGTTTAGGGTAAAGGAGAAAAAACAAATGAATAAAATCAGAGTAGTTCAGTACGGATGCGGCAAAATGGCCAAATACATTTTGCGTTATCTGCATGAAAAAGGCGCGGAGATCGTCGGTGCGATCGATGTGAATCCGGAGATCGTCGGAACGGATGTCGGCGATTTTGCCGGATTGGGCGTTAAAACGGGCGTCCTGATTTCCGATGACGCGGACAGGGTTTTGGACGAATGCGACGCGGATGTCGCGATCGTGACGCTGTTCAGTTTTATCGGCGATATTTACGAACATGTGGAGAAGTGCGTGAAACGGGGAATCAATGTCATCACGACTTGCGAAGAGGCGATCTATCCTTGGACTACGGCGGCGAAACTGACGAACAAACTCGACGCTTTGGCGAAAGAGAATAACTGCACGATCACCGGAAGCGGCATGCAGGATATCTTTTGGATCAATATGGTCGCGTTGGTTGCCGGAGGTTGCCACACGATTCAAAAAATCAAGGGTGCCTATTCGTATAACGTCGACGAATACGGATTGGCTCTGGCCGAAGCGCATGGTTGCGATCTGACCAAAGAGGAATTTGAAAAAACACTGGCGCACCCGACCGAAGTGGTTCCTTCTTACGCCTGGAACGCGGCGGAAGCGATCGCGAATAAGTTGGGACTGACGATCAAATCGATCAAGCAGGAGAATGTCCCGTACATCATCGATAAGGACATATACAGTTCGACATTGGGCAAAGAGATCAAGGCGGGACGATGCATCGGCATGTCCGCGGTCGTGACCATTGAGACCTATCAGGGCATTGTCATCGAAGAAGAAACGATCGGCAAAGTCTACGGTCCGGACGACGGAGATATGTGCGACTGGTGGATCAAAGGCGAACCGGATACCGAATTCCATGTGGTGAAACCGGCGACGGTGGAGCATACCTGCGCGACGGTCGTCAATCGGATTCCGTCGCTTCTCGTCGCGCCGACGGGATACGTTACGGCGGATCAACTCGACGAAATCGGCTATCTGACCTATCCGATCGACTACGAGATTTAGGATGAAAAACCGGGAGAATGGATTCTTCCGGTTTTCTTTTGGCTTAAATGACGGCGTTTCTTTTCAGGAAGCGCTTTTTTCCAAGTAGCGGGACAGAAAGGCTTTCGTCCGTTCTTCTTTTGGATGAACGAAGAGATCTTTCGGGCTTCCCTGTTCGACGATATAGCCATTGTCCATGAAGATGACCCGATTCGATACGTTCCTGGCGAAATCCATTTCGTGCGTCACCACGACCATCGTCATGCCTTCCTGCGCCAGTTTTTTCATCACTTCGAGAACTTCGCCGACCATTTCCGGGTCGAGAGCGCTGGTTGGCTCGTCAAAAAGAAGGATATCCGGATTCATGCAAAGCGCCCGCGCGATTGCCACGCGTTGCTTCTGTCCGCCGGAAAGTTCATCGACGCGGGAATAGAGGCGATCCGCCATGCCGACTCTGGTCAGGTTGAAGACGGCTCTTTCTTTGGCTTCGTTGTCGGAAAGATGCAGGACTTTTTTCTGCGCGATCGTGCAGTTCCGTAAGACGTTGAGATGATTGAAAAGGTAGAAATTCTGAAAAACCATGCCGATTTTCGCGCGAATTTCGTTGAGATTCAAGGTTCGACGCATCTTTTCGATTTCGGCGTCTCTTTCTTCGGCCAAAGCCTTTTTTTGCCTCTTATCCGCGCCTTTCATGCGTCTTTTATAAGCGGTCCGAAGGACCTTGACGTCTTCGGAAAGCCGATTGTCGATGCGGCAGACGGATTCGCCGTTCCGGAAATCGATCCGACCGCCTCCGATGTCTTCGAGCCGGTTGATGCAACGGAGAAAAGTGGATTTTCCGCTGCCGGAAGAGCCGATGACGGCGATGACGTCTCTCGGATAAACCGTGAGAGAAATGTCTTTCAGGACTTCGTGATCCGAATAGGATTTTTGTAGATTCCGGATCGAAAGCAAAGGTTCATTCATGAGGAAACGGCCTCCTTGGTCCGATGACGGAAGGGACGGACGAAGCCTTTTCGTCCGTTCAATCGGCGGGAAATCAATTTCAAGACGAGCGTGGCCAGAAGCGTCAGAATCAGGTAGATGACCGCGATGATGATGTAGCCCTCCACTTTGAAATAGTTTTTGTTGGTCGCGATCGAGACCGAAGCGTACAGTTCGGTTAACCCGATGACGTTCAGCACGCTGGAATCCTTGATGTTGACGATGTATTCGTTGAGAATGGCCGGCAAGGCGTTTTTCAGTGCCTGCGGCATAACGATTCCGAACATCGTCTGAAAGTAGTTCATGCCGAGCGACCGACTGGCCTCTTCCTGACCGACGTCGACGCCGTTGAGTCCGGCGCGGACGATTTCCGACATATATGCGCCGGTATTGATCGTGATTACGAAGAGTCCGCAGATCATGTAACCGTTGAAAATCCAGCCCAGTTGAATGTCCGTCCAACTGAATCCCATCGAAGTGAAACCGAAGAAGATGATCATCGCCTGAACCATCATCGGCGTTCCGCGAAAGAAATTGACATAGATCGCCGACAGGGCGGAAACCGACCTTTTCAGGATTTTCAGAGGAAGGCGATCGTTTTTTCTGACCCGGAGATTTCTTGCCGGTGCGATCAGAATTCCGATGCCCAATCCGACGAGGGTGCCGACGATGGCGAGAATCAAAGTGGCCGCGACGCCGTTTAAAAAGGTCGAAAAGTAGTTTTCCAGAAGAGAGACGATTTTATCCCAACTCGACATCATCGGTTCGCTCCGTTGACGATGGAATTGGCAACCGGTAATTCGGCGGTCATCGCGTCCGCCGAACCGGATTGGACGGCGATGGCGCAGGTGGAGAAAGTTTCCAGCGGGTTGAGATGCGTCACGCCGTATTCCTTTACCCAGTCTTCGATGACATCGTCGGTGATCGTGGACACCTGAGAGACGATTTTCGCACCCGAAAACGCGTTCAGCGAATCGGCGTCGGCGTATTTGGAATCCGCTTTGACGATCAGGACCAATTCGGAACGGTAGTATTCATCGGTGAAATCGATGGAAAGCCGCCGTTCTTCCGTATCGGTCATTCCGGCGATGACGGCGTTGACGGTTCCGCTTTGAAGAGCGGGAATCAGCGCTTCCCAGTCCATTTTCAGAATGCGAAGGTTGTAATTCAGCGCTTCCGCCAGCGCTTTCGCCATCGTCACGTCGTATCCGGCAGCGTATTGTCCCTGCATGCCGTTGATCGGATAGGTGTAGGCCGTCGGCGCGGTTTCCGTCCAGTTGAACGGCGCATAATCGCATTCCAGACCGACGGTCAGATAAGGTCGGGAAGGATCGTTGTCTTCGTTTTGTCCGGAAACGGTCGTCGGATTTTCATCGGTCGACCGTTCGACCGCCTCGCTCATCCAGACGTTCCGGGTATCCGGAGAGATTTCTTTCAGCGCTTCGTTGATCTTTTCTTTCAGTTCGCCGTCGCTTTTGCTGACGCCGATCGAAACGCCCAGTTCCTTTTCCGATTCGCCGAGAATCGACTGATCGAAATGAACGATTTTCAGTTTCGACGAACCGCCCGAGCAAGAAGCCGCGCCGAGCGTGAAAAGAGCCGAAAAGGCCAGAAGCAAAGGTGTTCTTAAATTCATTCTGTGTATCCTCCTCTTTAAGAAACAAAAAGATTGCATCTATTAATGCAACCCGTCGAAAGAATCAGATACATTAATAGCTCCTCTACAAAAAATTGTAGGAGTCTGTAATCTGTTATGGTTACAGCCCAACGACCTCAGATGCCTCTTCGGTGTTTCGGCAGACTATTCCTTTCGTTATCTTCACCGGATGCCTCCTCCGATAAGTACTGATAAAGTCTGCTCCTCTATTCAATCTTACAAGTCAGCATTATAACGCCTTTTCCCGAAAGTGCAACGATTTTTCGGAGATTGAGCGATTTTCATTCGCCGAAACGTTGATTTCTTCGTATCCGAAAGATAAGATGAGATCGAACAAAGGGGGGAAGCGATGGAATTGGAAAAAGCGGTTTTCGAACGGAAGCAATGGGATTTCTCCCTTATGGAAAAATACGGATTCGTTCGGAAAGATGAAAAATACGTGTATGAGAAAACGATCCTGAACGGGGAATTCAAGACCGTCGTCGAAGTCGACGCTTCCGGGAAGGTTCAGGGTTCGGTCGTCGATCTTTCTCTCGACGAAGAGTACGAAAACTGGAAGATCGCATCGGTCCGGGGAGAATTCGTCGGGAAAGTCCGCGAAGCGTATTCGACGCTTCTCGAAGAGATCGCGGCAAACTGCATGCATCCGTCTTTTTTCGTTTCGGCGCAGGCGAATCGGGTTGCCGAATGGATGATTCTAAGAGAATACGGAGACCGTCCCGAATCCGTCTTCCGGAATGCGCCCGGACACGGTTTGTTCCGGCACCCGGAAAGTCAAAAATGGTACGGACTGATCCTGACGATCGATCTTGCCGCCCTGACGGGAACGAAGCGAAACGGCGAAATTCTCAATCTGAAAATCGATCCGGCGGAAAGCGCGGCGATCCGGGAACGGAAGGGAATCTTTCCGGCTTACCACATGCATAAACAGAAATGGATATCGGTCGTTCTCGACGGATCGGTCGACGATGCGTTTCTTTTTCATCTGATCGCCACCAGCCGGCTTCTTGCCGCAAAAGGGGAAAATCGGTCGAAACGCTGATAAAAACGCATTCCCGACGAATACTAAAAATCGGGAGCAAAAAATGAAAATACTGTTTTACGGCACAAAGAACTATGAGTGCAGGGCGTTTCAAAGCCGATTACCGCAGTACAACGGCATTGAAATCACTTTTGTGGAAGCCGAATTGGAAATCCATACGGCGGAAATGGCTACGGGTTACGAAGCGGTCTGCCTTTTCGTTCATCATTCCGTCGACGATCGGATCGCCCGGATCCTGAAAAAGGCCGGCGTCCGCCTGATTCTACTAAGGTGCGCCGGATTCAATCAGATCGATCTCTCTGCCTGTCAGAAAGAAGATCTTCTCATCATGCGCGTCCCCGACTATTCGCCGGAAGCCATCGCGGAAATGGCGATGAGTCTGGCTCTGGCGGTCAACCGGAAAATTCACAAGGCCTATATCAAAGTGCGGGAAAACAATTTTTCTCTGGTCGGACTGACCGGCGTGAATTTCTTCGGAAAGACGGCCGGAATCGTCGGATTCGGCAGGATCGGTCAGGCGATGGCGCGCATCTGCCACGGATTCGGCATGAACGTGATCGCATACGACGCGTATCCGTCTAAAAAGGTAGCCTATGTGCGGAAAGTGACGCTAAGCGAATTGCTGGAAACGTCCGATCTGATCTCTTTGCACTGCCCGTTGAATGCGGAAACGCATCATCTCATCGACGAACAAACCATCGCGCAGATGAAAGACGGAGTCATTCTGGTCAATACTTCGCGAGGCGGTCTGGTCAAAACCGATGATCTGATCAAAGGGATCCGTGAAAAGAAATTTTTCGGCGTTGCGTTGGATGTGTATGAAGAAGAGAGCGAATTCGTCTTCGAGAATCGGGAAGAGAACATTCTGGCGCATTCCACGCCGGCGCGGCTTCTTTCGTTCCCCAACGTCATCGTCACTTCGCATCAGGCTTTTCTGACGGAAGAGGCGCTGGACGCGATCGCAAAGACGACGTTGGACAATGCGTTGAGTTACCTGAACCGGCGACCGATCGAAGCCCATATCGTCAAAAAATAAAATTTCCTCTTGACAAAGGGACTCAGAAGCAAAGATAATAGAACTACGAACGAACGTTCTCGGTTGCGGAGGAAAGAAGAATGAGCGAAAGAAATCGTGTCCAGGAAGAAAGAGTGTACCGGTACGTGGAAGAATATTGCGAAAGGTATCAGGGAAGCCCGAGCGTGGACGAAGTGGCGAAAGCGATCGGACGGTCGAAAAGCACGACGCACAAAGTGCTGAAAAGGCTGGAAGAGGAGAAAAGGCTGTACCGTAACGAAAAGGGAAACTACGTGAAAGAGAAAGAGACGTACGGAATCCGGAAGATCCCTCTGGTCGGAGAGATCGCCTGCGGAAAGCCGATCTACGCGGAAGAGAACATCGAAAGTTATTTGCCTTTGCCGAGCGAGATGTTCGGAAGAGGGGAGTACTACGCGTTGAAAGCGAAAGGCGACTCGATGATCGGAGCGGGAATCGACGACGGGGATATCGTATTCGTCCGGAAGCAGGATTATGCGAAAGAGGGCGATATCGTCGTCGCGTTGATTGAAGACGAGGCGACGTTGAAGAGAATGAAGGTCGGGAAAGACAAGAGAATCGTGCTGCACGCGGAAAATGATCGTTACGCAGATATCGAGACGGAAGAATTGCGGATACAGGGCGTAGCGGTGAAAGTGCTGAAAACGATCTGAGGAGAATGCAAAGATGAATTACAGTTATGCGAAAGGCATGGACAGGACGATACAGGAACTGGAAGAATACGGATTCGAGATCGAGAAAGAAGGAGAGAATTATCTGGTCTCGTTCGACGGAAGCCTGAGAAAGCAATGGGAGAAGTACGTAACGGAGCGGATCGGGACGAATGAATGGAACGAATACGTGAACGGCGAAGAGATCGTCTTCCTGTTCCGGACGGAAGAGGGAATGCGGAAGTACGTGGTGAAAAACGGGGAGAACGAAGAAGTGTTGCGCCTATGCGAAAAGATGAGCCGGCATCGTTACGATTCGCTTCTCGCGATGCTCAAAGCCAATCCCTTTTATCGCCTGATTCTGGCAAAATAAAGGAGGAAAGAAATGAAGGTGTACGAACAATGCCCGCAGTTGGAGAGCGAACGCTTTTTCCTGCGACTCGTCGAGGAGAAAGACGGAAGCGACCTGCTGGATGTCTATGGCGATAAGAACGCTTTGCCGTTTTTCAACAGCGACAACTGTCACGGGGATAATTTCTACTATCCGACGGAAGAGAAGATGCTGAATGCCATTCGCTTCTGGCTTTCTTCTTACCGGGAACGGTGGTTTATTCGTTGGGCGATCGTCGATAAGGCGACGAGAAAGGCGATCGGAACAATCGAGATGTTTCATCGGGAATCCGACGACGCGTTCAATCATTCGGGCGTGCTCCGCCTCGACGTAGGGAGCCGTTACGAAAAGGAGAAGGATCTTTTCGACATTCTGGCTTTGATTGTGCCGCCGTCGTTCGATTGGTTTTCCTGTGCGGAAGTGATTACCAAAGCGCCGGTTTACGCGATCGAAAGAATCCGCGCGCTGTCGCGGTTTGGATTCATCGAATCGGATCGACGCATGATCGGGACGCACGATCGCTATGTGTACAAAGACTATTGGACGATCGCCAAAGAAACGGCGATCAAAGGATAAGGGAGGAAATGGAAATGAATCGTCCGACATTGGAAGTTCTGAAAACGCGAAGGAGTATCCGCAAGTTCAAAGCGGAACCGGTTCCGGAGGAGGCACTCCGTCAGATCATCGAGGCAGGGCTGTATGCGCCGACGGGAAGAGGAAGTCAGAATCCGATCATCATCGCCGTTACCGATCCGGAAGTCCGTGCGGAAATCGCCTGGGCCAATGCCGAAGTCATGGGGAGAAGCGGCATTGATCCGTTTTACGGCGCGCCGGCGATCCTGATCGTTTTGAGCAAAAGAGACCGTTTGGCCAAATACGACGGCAGTTGCGTGATCAGCAATCTGATGAACGCGGCTTGGGCGCTCGGCATCGGATCCTGCTGGATTCACCGGGCCGAAGAGGAGTTTGACTCGCCGTTTGGGAAGGAACTTCTCCGTTCTCTGCACATCGACGGCGATTACGAAGGAATTGGACACGTCGCTTTGGGCTATATCGACGGCGATCTTCCCGAAGCGAAGCCGCGAAAAGAAAACCGCGTGTTTTACATACGGTAAATATAGTTCACGGATACAGTATTTTTTTCGCGGTTTCCTTTTCATCAGGGGACCGCGTTTTTTATTGTCCGTTGGCTTTCGATGAGAAACGGATCAGACCGTAAAAGGCGATCGATCCCGCCGAATTTCCTAAAATGATCAATAGAATCGAACCGACGGCCTTTCCGTTCCAGGCGTTTGCCGCGGAAAAGTAAAACATATCCGCGACGCAGTGTTCAAATCCCGTGAGAATGAAGATGGCGACCGGAAGAAAAATCCCGATCGCTTTGATCAGAGGGTGAAAATCTCTCCGGGCGATTTCGACGGCGAGAAAGATCAGAATGCCGCAGAAAAAAGACAGAATCAGGAGATTGATCGGGGAAGAGGATAACTTGGTTTCGCTGAGTGCAAGAGCGTTCTGATAAATAACATTCAGGCGACTATCGCAAGTATGCCCGAAATAAAAGAGGTAGCCGGTTCCGACCGAGCCGATCGCGTTGCCGATCAGGCAAATCAGAAGGTCGAGAAGGAAGGACGGCTTGTTATCAAAAACGTAACCGATTTTCCCGGTATACAGGTAAAGTTTCAGGAAGATGACGACGAAGAGACCGAAGGCGAAGAGAAGCGACGCGCCGATCAGCGAACTTTCCTTTGCCGAAAGGAAGACAAGACCGCCGATGCTGATCAGAATTCCGGCGGTGACAGACGAAATGAAAACGGAAAAAAGTCTTTTCATAAGGGTACCTCGTTTCTATTCTATCAGCATCGACGCCGTTCGTTAAGTTTTTTCGTTTCCTTCTGCTTCGTAAGGCGAATAGTTTTTTTCCGCACTGCCATACTAGTGATGAAAAGGAGTGGATTATCATGAAACAGGAAAACGTTATGAATCACTTCGTCTCGGCGATTCAGATGGGCGAAGAGATATTCGGAATTTATCGGGAAAAGGCGGAGGATCAGAAACTCAAACTGATTCTGATCGATTTTATTGCGTCGTTCGGAACGCAGAAAGAAAACCTGATCAACGATTTGATCGCGGCGAACTTTACCATCGAGGAAGGACTTTCGATGTTGCAGAAAAATGCGATTGCGATGGAGCGCATGCGCGTCAAACTCATTCAGAACGATTACGATCTGGGGATCCGCATCATCGATGCGATGAGTTCGGCCATCAAAGGAGCCTTGAAGTACTATCGGAAGTGCGACGCGGAAATCCGCATTCGATTCCGCAAGTCGATCCGCGAGATCCTCGTCAACTACGAGAACATCATCGGCAAAATCAAAACCTATCTGATCAATCTGGATTAAGGATCTTGCCAAAGGCGGGCATCCGTGTTATTCTTGGTTGGGGTGATCGAAGTGAGAATCTGAAACCGATTCTTTTGAAAAAGGCAAATATCTTTCTGGACAGACGGGAGGATAGGCTTATGCAAGAAATCAAAATCGGCAATTTGTCGTTGAGAATACGGAACGGAAAGGAAATCGTCCGCGATTTCACCGCCGTATTGCATGCCGGAGACAAATTGTTTATCATCGGCGAAGAAGGCAACGGAAAAACGACGTTGCTCAAATTTATTTACGATTCTCATTTGACCGAGCGTTACGCGGAAGGAACGAAGCGCATTCCGGATATTCGGATCGGATATCTGGAACAGCAGTTGGATCCGCTTTGGGAAAATCACACGGTGTTTGAATTTCTGTTCACGCACCGTTTATACGAAAACTTAGATTATGAATTTTATCGCGATTGGAAGAAAATCGAAAGCGTATTTGCTGCTTTTCAATTACAAGAATCCGAAATGGAGAACCGCCTGATCCGATCCTGTTCGGGCGGCGAAAAAGTCAAACTGCAATGGATCAAACTGTTGATACGGAAATACGATCTGCTTCTGCTCGATGAGCCGACCAACGATCTGGACGCGGAATCGGTGCAGAAAATGGAAAGAATTCTGTGCGACGAACCGACGCCTATGATCGTCGTTTCGCACGACGAGTCGCTGATCCGGAGCGCGGCGAATCAGATCCTGCATCTGGAACAGATCAAAGACAAGACGGAAATGCGTTTTACGTATTTCAAGGGCAGTTACGACGCGTATCTGAGCCGGAGGTCGGCGGATTTTGCCCGTCAGAAAAGGGATCACGTCCGGACCAAAAGAGAAAAAGAAAGCCTGGCGGATCGCTTGTCAAGACAGCATCAGTTGGTCGAGAACGATCTCAACCGTGCGGTGAGAGACCCTGTACAGGGAAGACTGCTGGCGAAAAAGATGAAGAATATCAAGGCGCAGGAGAAACGTCTGGAAAAGATGGAAATCACGTCCCAACCGGATTTCGAGCAGGACATTTCCTTGTTTTTCGATGATGCCGTCGAACTGCACCCGAAGATGAAGATTCTCGATCTTCGCGGACAAACGCTTCAAATCGGCGATCGGGTGCTGATCGAAACGTACGACTTTTCTTTCAGTGGAAGGACGCACGTCGTCATCACCGGCGACAACGGCGCGGGCAAGACGACCTTATTGAAGGAACTGTACCGGCGAATCGACCGGACGCGTTTTCGCGTGCAGTACGTTCCGCAGAATTACGGCGAACTTCTTTCGGGGCAAATGTCGGTTCTGGAATACCTCAGCGAAGAACTTGCCGATTCTTCAAAGGAAACCCGGCGTCAGATCATGACGCTTCTAGGTTGCCTCCATTTTGAAGAAAAGGAAATGCGCGGCGCCTTATCCGATTTAAGCGGCGGTCAGAAAGTCAAGGTTCTGATCGCGCTGATCGCCCTGAAAAAAGCCGACGTGCTTGTTCTCGACGAGATTACGCGCAATCTGTCGCCGTTGTCCGAACCGCGCGTCCGCGCGATCCTGAAAGATTTCAAAGGAGCGATTCTTTCCGTTTCGCACGATCGGAAATTCATCGAAGAGGTCGGCGAACAGGTTTACGCGATCCGAATGCGAAAACTCGTCCGTCTCCGGTGAGGCGGCGGACGAGGAATTTTTGAAATCGCATATTTCAAAACCGTTGGGAAAGGATTATAATAAAACTTAAATCGGAGGTATCTTATGAAAACGTTTGAATCAGAAGAGATGTATCTGGAAACGATCCTGATTTTACAGCAGAAGAATGCGGCGGTAAGGTCGATCGACATCGCGCGCGAATTGAATTATTCCCGGCCGAGCGTGTCCCGCGGCGTCAATCTTTTGCAGAAAAAAGGGTTCATCGCAATCGAAAAGAACGGGCTGATCCGCTTTACCGAAACGGGAAAAGCCAAGGCCGAATCGGTTTACGAGCGGCACAGAGTCATCACCGAACTTTTGGTTTCGACGGGCGCGGACAGGGAATTGGCCGAAGAAAACGCCTGCCGGATCGAACACGTCATTTCCGAGGAGATGTTCGAGATACTGAAAAAATACGTAATCGAGAGAAAAGGAGAAGAATCATGTTAGGAAATTTTGTCTATTGCAATCCGACCCGATTGATTTTCGGCGAAGACGCGTTGAACGGGTTGACCGCCGAATTAAAAAAATACGGTCCGAAAGTGCTTTTGATTTACGGAGGGGGATCGATCAAACGGATCGGTCTTTACGATCAGGTGATCCGGATTCTGAAAGACGCCGGAAAAGAGGTCGTGGAAGATTCCGGCGTGATGCCGAATCCGACGGTCGAAAAACTCTATGAGGGCGCCGGTTTGGCGCGGGAAAACGGCGTCGATCTGATTCTGGCCGTCGGCGGAGGTTCCGTGATCGATTATGCCAAGGCCGTCTCGGTTTCCGCGTACTGCCGGGAAGACCCGTGGGAAAAGTACTATCTGAAAGGCGAAGAGCCGGAAGAGAGAATTCTCCCGGTCGGCTGTATTCTGACGATGGTCGGCACCGGAAGCGAAATGAACGGCGGCGCGGTGATCACCAACCCGAAGACGAAGCAGAAAATCGGACACGTTTTCAACGAAGAAGTGTTTCCGAAATTCGCCATTCTGAATCCGACCTATACGTTCTCCGTTCCCGAGTATCAGATGGTCGCGGGAATTTTCGACATTCTGTCGCACATCATGGAACAGTATTTTTCCGGCGAAGACGACAATACGTCCGACTATCTGATGGAAGGACTGATGAATTCGCTGATTCACAGTTCCCGGATCGCGCTTGCGGACCCGAAAAATTACGAAGCCAGAAGCAACCTGATGTGGATCGCCACGTGGGCATTGAACACGCTCGTCGCGAAGGGAAAGACGACGGACTGGCAGGTACACATGATCGGGCAGGCGATCGGCGGGTTCACCGACGCCACGCACGGAATGACGCTTTCGGCCGTCTCGTTAGCCTATTACCGTATGATTCTCGACGCGGGTCTTCCGAAATTTCGCCGCTTTGCCGTCAACGTCTGGAAGGTGGACGATCAGGGAAAAACCGATCGGGAAGTCGCGCTGGAAGGACTTTCGCGCATGGAAGCGTGGATGAAATCGATGAAACTGGCGATGAAGATCACCGATCTGGGCGTAACCCGCGAGATGATTCCGGAAATCAGCCGCGCGGTGCTTCCTTCTTCCGGAGGATATCATCAACTGAATGTCCGGGAAATCGAGCGGATTCTGGAAGACAGCCTTTGATTTTAACTTCGTTTAAGGTGAAAAAGCGTAAAATAGAGACGAGGTGAGCGTTTTGCGGATTCTGATTGCCGACGATGAAAAGGAAATGGTCAACGCGTTGAAGGTTCTTCTTCAACACCAGAATTATTCGGTCGACGGAGTCTACGAAGGTCAGTCCGCTTTGGATTATATCCGCTCGGGGATTTACGATGCGGTCATTCTGGATATCATGATGCCGAAAATCGACGGCATCACCGTTTTGAAAACGATCCGGAAAGAGAAGATCACGACGCCGATCCTCCTTTTAAGCGCGAAAGGGCAGATGGAAGACCGCGTCGTCGGTCTGGATTCCGGCGCGGACGATTATCTGGTCAAACCTTTCTTCATGAAAGAATTGCTGGCCCGGATTCGCGCGCTGACGAGAAGAAAGCCGTTGCTCAACGACAGCGTTCTCGAATTCAGGGACCTGAAACTGGATCGATACAATCTGGTTTTGTCCTGCAAAGACAAAGAGATCGCTTTGAACAATAAAGAATTTCAGATTCTGGAAATGCTGATGGAATCTTCGCAGGCGATCGGCATCAAATACTTTATGGAAAAAATCTGGGGATACGATTCGGATTCCGATTACAACGTCGTCTGGGTGAACATCTCCAATCTAAGGCGGAAACTAGCCTCCGTCGGTTCAGACGTCTCGATCAAATCGCTCCGCAACATCGGTTATCTTCTGGAGGAAAAGAAATGATCAAAAAGTTGCGGAGAAAATTCATGCGCATCGCCATGCTCAGCGTCTCTTTGGTCCTTTTTTTCGTCATTCTGGCGATCAACGTTCTCAATTATCGGGGAAGCATGGACAATCTGAACCGGACGATGAACACGCTGATCGCCAACGAAGGGGTCTTTCATCGGGAAGAGTTCGACGATCCGCATTCGGATCGACCGGATATCGCTTTTTCTCCGCGCTTTTTCACGGTGACGTTCCGCGCGGAAGGAGACAATCTTACCTTCCTTTCCGTCCGGCTGGAAGAGTTTGACGAACTGACTGTTTCGGAAGCCGTTTCGATCGTCGCCTCTCTGGCGGAAGAGAATCGGCGCAAAGGTTTTTACGATAAACTGATGTACCGCGCCGAAACCTTGAAAGGCGGAGAAACGCTGTACGTCTTTCTCGATGCATCGATTCAGATCGACCAGTTTTTTCAGTATCTCCTCATCAGCGTTCTGGTGGCTCTTTCGAGCCTGCTCATCGTCTTCGTGCTGATTTGGGCATTGTCGAAGAGAATGATCCGTCCCTTCGAAGAAAACTATCGCCGGCAGAAGCGCTTCATCACCGACGCCGGGCATGAAATCAAAACGCCGTTGACCATCATCGGCGCGGACGTCGAAGTGATCGAACTGGAAAACGGCGCGTCAGAATGGACGGAGAGTTTAAAAAATCAGGTCGTCCGCCTGCATACGATGACGAAGAAACTGATCTATCTGGCGAAAATGGACGAGGTCGTTTCCGTGCCGGAAGTCCGCTTTTCGATTTCGGCCGCGTTGAATGAAATCGTCAACTCGTTTTCGCCGCGGATTCTCAACGAAAACCGGAAAGTCGAGACCGACATCGAGGAAAACATTGATTTTGTGGGCGATGAAAATTCGATCAAGGAACTGTTTTCAATCCTGATCGACAATGCGATCAAGTATTCCGACCCCGCGTCGACGATTTCCGTTCGCCTTTACCGGGACAGGAATCTGATTCTGCTGTTTGAGAATCAGGCAGAAAACATCAAAAAGGGAAATTATGCCGCGCTTTTTGAAAGATTTTATCGGCTCGATGCCACGCGGAATTCCGCGACCGGCGGCAGCGGAATCGGTTTGAGCATCGCCGAAAGCATCGTTGCGATGCACAAGGGGCAGATCGAGGCTTTTTCCGAAAAAGACGGGTCTATCGTTTTTAAAATCACATTCAGGGACGGAAAGAAACTTCGATTTTAACTTGAATTAAGTTTCGGTGCGTACTATCTTGTTATAAGGAGCCGAAAACCATGAAAAAATACTGTTTACTCTTTTCTCTGATCGCGGGCGTTCTCGTCGGGTGCGCCGGCAGTCTGACAAGACCGTCAGAATCTTTTGATTCCGTTTCCGGCGGAAATGCCGATTCGCTCAGTCTGGCGATTTCTTCCGTGGAAGTCCCTTCTTTCGACAGCAGTCATCTTCCGGAGGATCAGACTTTTTCGATCGTCGCGTCGGGCGGAGGAAGTTACGAATACATCGAAGAGGAGAATACTTTCGTGCTGACGAGCGCCGGCGAATACGATTGCTACGGCGATTTGAGCGACGGACAGATCCGCGTTTCGGCGGGGGACGAAGATGAAGTCGTTCTCAATCTCAACGGCTGTTCGCTTTCCTGTTCGTTCGATTCGCCGATCTACATCGAAAGCGCGGATCAGGTCGATCTTTCATCGAAAAAAGACACGGAGAATTACATTTACGATTTACGGGGCGCGGATTTCGACGATGACGCTTCCGGAAGCGGCGCGATCTTCGCCGACAGCGATCTCAAACTGAAAGGCAACGGATCGTTGGAAATCCAGACGGCTTACAATAACGGGGTTCACACGAAAAAGGATTTGGAGATCAAAAACGTGGAACTGTCGGTAAAGGCCTACAACAATGCGATCAAGGGAAACGATTCGGTCGCGATCGAATCGGGGAGAATCGTTGCGATTTCGACCGGCGGCGACGCGGTGAAAACCACTTCGACGGATTTCAACAAAAAGAACGAACAGCGCGGATCCGTCCGGATTTCGGGCGGCGAAGTAACCCTCTATGCGATGTGCGACGGCATCGACGCGTCTTCGGACGTCGTCATTTCTTCGGAAGCGGTCGTCCGCATCTTCACCGATTCGTATTCGGAGTATTCCGAGGAAGTGAAAGAATCTTCTTCGTCGACGATGTATCTCCGCCTGTCTTCTTCGGTGTACCGCTCGTCGTATGCGTACTGCGCGTATTTTTACAACACCGACGGAACGTACTGCTGGAAAGAGGCTTCCTATTACGGCGCGTATTCCGCGTTTGAAGACAATCCGGGCCGGCCGGGATTCGGGTTCGGCGGCGGAAACACCACGTACTATTACTATACGCTTTCCCGACCGTCGGGGTATACCAACGTCCGTTTTTACGCGTATAATGCCTCTCAGACTCCCGGACAAAGCGAGAATTATCAGGCCGTCAGCCAATCCTATTCGACGCTTTCTTCGGACAAAGACACCTACATCGTGTCTTCCGTGTCGAACGGAACGCTCGTCTCTTCGGGGTGGACTTCTTTCCATACTTCCTCAGGCAACAGTGGTGTGGCTTATTCCTGCAAAGGGATCAAGGCCGGCAACGAAATCACCGTTTCGGGCGGGGACGTCGCGATTTATTCCGGCGACGACGGAATGCATGCGAATTTCGACGAAGTGATGGAATCGACGGGCGAGAAAGGAAAAGGGAACATCTCCCTCAGCGGCGGAACGGTGAAAATCGCCTCCAAAGACGATGGCATTCACGCCGATCAGGACCTTTTGATTTCCGACGGAATCCTTGAAATCCTCACCTCGTACGAAGGGGCGGAAGCGAATCGGATTTACATCTCGGGCGGAACGATGGACATTTCCGCCACGGACGACGGTCTCAATGCCAACAGCAAGGGAAATTACGCCGCGTATATCGAGATTTCCGGCGGACGGCTGGAAGTCGGCGTTCCTTCGGGCGATACCGATACGATCGATTCCAACGGAACGATCCTCATTTCCGGCGGCATCGTCATCGCCAAAAACGGACAGACATCGGGAACCAGCATGACCGGAGGGACTTTCGACACTGAAAACGGCCTCAGCGTAACCGGCGGCACGGTCATCGCCGTAGGTTGTACGCAGGATACGATCCGAAACGCCTATACGAATACTTCCGCGAATCTGAGTTCCGGCGATTACGCGTTGACGAAAGACGGCGAAACCCTTGTTTCCTTCATGTTAGACAGCGCCTATCGCGGATATATGATCTACGACGCATCGTTCGGCGCCTCTTCCGCGTACGTCCTTTACCGCGGAACGTCTTCCGTCGTCGAATTCACCCGGTGAGGAGAAAAAGATGAATCTTCACGTTTTTAAAAGAACCGAATACAAATATCTTCTGCGTCCGGAGCAATACGAAGAAATTCTGCCGTTGATCGAGGCGCATCTGGAACAGGACCGTTTTTCCGGATCGACGATTCAGAGCCTCTATTACGATACAGAGAGCCGTCTTTTGATCCGGCGCTCGATCGAAAAGCCGGAATACAAGGAAAAATTGCGTTTGCGGAGTTACGGTCCGGTTCGCCCCGACGATCTCGTTTTTCTCGAAATCAAGAAAAAATATCAGGGCATCGTCTACAAACGGCGGATCGAACTGAGTGAGCGGGAAGCCGTTTCGTTTCTCAACGGGCAAAGAGCCTGTCCGGACAGCCAGATCGGAAGAGAAATCAACTGGTTTCTGCATTTTTACGGCTCTTTGTCTCCATCGATGCTGATTCTTTACGACCGGATCGCCTATGCGGAAAAAGGCGGGGGACTCCGGATCACGTTTGACAGCCGTATCCGTTTTCGGGAGGAGAGACTTGCCCTGACGTGCGAATTGGACGGAAAAGAACTTTTCGACGAAGAAAGAATTCTGATGGAAGTGAAGTCCGATTCGGCGTTACCTCTGTATCTGACGCGCTTCCTTTCAGAGAAGCGGATCTTCCGGACGGGATTTTCCAAATACGGCACGGCGTACATGTTGACAGAAACGAAGAAAAAGGAGGAACAACTATGGAAAAAGCATTCGAATCCATTTTTACAGAATCAACGGTGACCCCGACGGGATTTTTCATCGTCTTTCTCGCTGCGCTGATCGCCGGCATCGTCTACGCGTGGATGTGCTACTTCCGTTCGACTTCTTCCAAGAGTTTTACGATCGCCGTGGCGTTTCTTCCTCTGACCGTGGCGATGGTGATCATGCTCGTCAACGGAAACATCGGAGCCGGTGTCGCTATCGCCGGCGCTTTCTCTCTGGTGCGGTTCCGTTCCGCGCAGGGAAGCGCGAAGGAAATCTGCATCATCTTCATCGCGATGGCTTCCGGTCTGGCGTTCGGCATGGGATTTCTGGCCTACGCGATCCTCTTTCTCTGGATATCGGGTTTGCTTCTGATGCTCGTGTCGAGGCTGAACATCTGGGAAAAGAAAAGCGACCGGAGGGAGAAAAAACTGAAAATCACCATTCCGGAAGATCTCGATTACAATGACGTTTTTGAAGACCTGATGCAGAAATACACGAAAGAATACGAACTGGTGAAAGTCAAATCGACCAATCTGGGCAGTCTGTTTCAATTGACCTATCGGGTTGTTTTGAAAGACCCGCGTCAGGAGAAGGCCTTCATCGACGAAATCCGTTGCCGGAACGGCAATCTCGAAATCCTTTCGGAACGGATCGGCTTTGAAAAGAACGAATTGTAAGTCGGATCGGCATTTTGGCTATTTCTAAAACGGAATCACTATGCTATACTTAAATCGGAAGAAAAAATCTGGGGGATAATTTATGAGCATTTTTGATTCAACGAAGATACGGAATATCGCCGTCGTCGGTCATCAGGGATCGGGAAAGACGACGTTAGTCGAATCGCTGGCTTTTTCCAGCGGCCTGATTTCCAAAAAAGGCGAAGTCGAAAAGAAATCGACGATCAGCGATTATTCGCCCGATGAACAGCGTCGGCAGAGTTCGATCAACACTTCGATCGTTCCGATTTACTACGACGATCACAAGATCAACCTGATCGATCTGCCGGGAAACGACGACTTCGTTACCGAGACGATCGGGGTAACCCGCATCATCAAGGGAGCGGTTCTCGTCATCGACGCGTCGATGAAGGTGCAGGTGGGAACGGTCAAAGCCTGGAACACGCTGAGAAAGAGGAACATTCCGACGTTCATCTACGTCAACAAAATGGATAAGGAAAACGTGGATTTCGACGCCATTCTGAGCGATATCCGTGAAAAACTTGGAAAAAACGCCGTGCCGTTCTGCTATCCGATCGGACATGAGAGCCATTTCGATGGTTTCGTCAACGTCGTCGACCTGAAAGCGCGGAAATACGACGGAACCCAATGCGTCGACGCGGAGATTTACGACGACAAGAAATTGAAGGTCCTCGAACTTCACAACATGATCTGCGAGGCGGTGGCCGGGAGCGACGATGCGCTTCTGGAAAAATTTTTCTCGGGAGAGAATTTCACGATGGAAGAAATTCACGCCGGACTTCGCAAAGGCGTTCTTTCCGGAGAATTGATCCCGGTTCTCGTCGGAAGCGCGACCAAGAACATCGGCATTCACACCTTGCTCCGCATGTTCATCGACTATCTCCCGAATCCGGGCGATCTCAAACCGTATCTGGCTCACGACCTCGACGGAAACGAAGTCTACCGCGCGACGAACGCGGACGAACCGTTTTCCGGTTATGTGTTCAAGACTTTCGTCGATCCGTATTCCGGCGTCATCAACCTGATCAAGATCAATTCGGGAACGCTGAAAGTCGGCGATGAGGTCTACTGTTCGGACGGGACGGTTCAGAAGATCGGCAATCTCTTCCTGATGACGGGAAAGAATCTTCAAGCGGTTCCCGCGCTTTCCGCCGGCGACATCGCCGCGGTCAATCATCTGGAAAACGTCCGAAGCGGCATGAGCCTGTCCAGCCCGAAATCGCCGATCGTCTATCCGGCCGTCCATTATCCGACGGCGGTCATCTTCAAAGCGCTTGTGGCGGGCAGTAAAAACGACGAGAACAAGATCGGAGCCGCGTTAGGGAAAATTCAACTCGAAGACCCGAGCGTGGAAGTGAAGCGGAACAACGAAACCAAGCAACTTCTGATCGGCGGATTGAGCGAATCGCACGTCGGATACGTGATCGAAAAACTGACGAATACCTATAAAGTGCAGGTGAAAGTGGAACAGCCGAAGATCGTCTATCGCGAAAGCATTACGAAATCGGCGGAAGCGGTGGGAAGATACATCAAGCAAAGCGGCGGTTCGGGATTCTACGGCGTGGTGGAAATGCGCTTCGAGCCGGACGAAAAGGAAGTCTTCGCCGAAGAGGTGTTCGGAGGCGCCGTGCCGAAGAACTATTTCCCGGCGGTGGAAAAGGGCTTCTTCGAGGCTCTGAAACAGGGACAACTGGCCGGTTTCCCGGTCATTCGGGTCAAGGCGACGCTTCTGGACGGCAAATACCACAGCGTCGATTCCAACGAAATGGCGTTTAAAATGGCGGCGATTCTCGCTTTTAAAGAAGCCTATCCGAAGTGCAATCCGATCATTCTCGAACCGATCATGAAAATCCGGATCACGGTGGACAGCCGTTACATCGGATCGGTGATTTCCGACCTGAATTCGCGAAGAGCGAGGATCAGTTCCATCGAAGAGGGCGAACACGGCATTCAGGAACTCGAAGCCTTCGTCCCGGAAGCGGAAATCCTCGACTACGCCACGCAGTTAAAATCGCTGACGCAGGCCAACGGATTCTTCAACCGAACCTTCTACGCGTACGAACCGGTTCCGGACAATCTGAAAGACCGCGTGATCCGCGAAAACAAACTGATTTAACGAAAAATTCAACGGAGCAGTTTTTCCGAAAAACTGCTCTTTATTTTGGCATAGACTTTGCCGTACAGACTCTGCACGACGAAGAAATAAACGAAAAACAGCGCGGCGATGCGAACGACGACGTTGAGGAACACGTCGAAGAAAAAGTCCATCGTCAGAATGTTGATCAGGGTATCGTCGTCCGGGAAGAAAGCATTGTTGAATTTCTCCGGATCCGGGAAAATCAGATGGTGAAAGTTGACGAAAGCCGAATCGAAATCGACGAACGCATAAACGGCGATCGCGACGATCAGGAGCAGGAAGACGAGAAAAACGAGGTAATTGATCCTGCGGAAATTCTTTTTGACTGCCTTTCTCCGGAAGAAAAGATAGACGAGGCACAGAAAAAAGACGGCGAGAGAAACGAAACCTAAGATCGTTCCTCCGACGAAAAGAACCTTGACGTCGGCCATGTGGGTAATGGCCTGATCCGAGAAGACGGCGGTTCCGTCGAAGTAAACCTGCATCGACGACTTGCCGCGAAAGAGGTATCCGGTGATCGCCGAAGTGATCGTTTCCAACTGACCGATGGAATAATTCAGATTCTCCCCGACGCCGTTTTTCTCGAATTGAAGCATGTAATAAGCGTTGTTGGAGGCGATCGGAATGATCGAAAGAAAAGCGACGGTCAGAATAAAGGACAGCGAAAAGAGAAGAATTACGGTGATATCGGCGATTTTCAGTCCTTTTCGCATCGTTCCGTCCTCCGGTTTTTCTTATTATAACGGTTTTTTCCTGCGGATAAAAGCATTTTGTCCTCTTCCATTCTTCAAACGAATGGTGTATGATAGGAAAGAAGAGAGATATAAGGTATTGCAAAATGGGAAAAAAGAAATTAGGAATTCTGTCGCTGGCGATGCTGTTCCTGTTCGGGTGCAGTGTGAAAAGCGATCCGTCGTCGAGTCTGAGTTCGATTCCGGATCCGTCGGAAGAAATCCGTTCGGAGGGAACCTCTGAAAACGGGAGTCCGGATTCGTCGGAAGGATCTTCTGCGGAAACGGATTCGTCTGTTTCTTCGGAAGCGGGTTCGTCCTATGATATCTCTTCCGACTCGGGTACGATCGGAGAGACCGTCTACACCATTTCCGTCGTCGGAAACGAAAAGGACGGAACATCCGCGAGCGCGTCTTCGTTTGAAAGCGCGGTTTTCACGGCTTCCGGTCTGGAAAAGTGCTTTTATACCGGGACCGACGCGCAGGTCCGTCTGGGGTCGGGAAGCGGCACCGGGAAAGTGACGTTTACCTGCGGCGCGATGAAAATCCGCTCGATCGTGATCGACGCGGGTCTTTACGGAAGCGATACCGACGTCGGTCTGAAAGTCGAACTTTCCAACGGAGAGAGTCAGAGTGAAACGATCGTTTCGGACGGAGAAATTCTGTATACTTTTCAAGGCGACAGCGTAACTTCGTTCACCGTTTCGACGGTCGCGGCGAAGAAAAGAGCCCTGATCAACGGCATTCGCGTCAGTTCTTCGGATCAGAGCGTGCGCCCTTCGGATTCGAGCAGCGCTTCTTCCGCGGATTCTTCTTCGGCGGGTCAGGGAACTTCTTCTTCCTCTTCCGCGTCGATCGGAACCGGAGATATTTCCGATCCGAACAATGACCCGTATCAGGGAAATTACTATACCGATATCGAAAACAACAGCAAAGAACTGAAAGGCGACGAATTGGTCCGCGCGTTGGGCGCGATCCTCAATTCCACCTATCGGAATCGGAGTTACGCGGCGCTGTGGGACGGATATGCCAAGACGGACATCAAGCCGGGAACAACGAACATCATCTGGGACATGTATTCCAACGTCGATTACAAACTGAGCAACGATCAATGCGGAAATTACAGCGGGGAAGGCGATTGTTACAACCGGGAACACAGCGTTCCGAAGAGTTGGTTCAACGAGGCTTCTCCGATGGTTTACGACATCTATCACGTCGTTCCGACGGACGGTTACGTCAACGGGAAGCGGAGCAATTATCCGTTCGGCGAAGTCGGAACGGCGACCTATACGTCGGAAAACGGATCGAAACTGGGAACTTCGAATGTTTCCGGCATCACCGGCACGGTTTTCGAGCCGATCGACGAATACAAAGGCGATTTCGCCCGGATCTACTTCTATATGGCCACGTGCTATTACAGTCGAGTCGGCAGTTGGTCGGGCGGCGTTTTCAAGGGTTCCTATCCGTATCTGAACGACAGTTACTTTCAACTCTATCTGAAATGGGCATTGGAAGATCCGGTTTCGGAGAAGGAGATTCAGCGGAACGAAGGCGGCTTCGATTTTCAGGGGAACCGCAATCCGTACGTCGATCACCCTTCCTATCTCTACCGCGCATTCATCGCGGCATAAAGGTTTTTATCCGCAGAGCATTCTGCGGATTTTTTCGATTTTTGAAAAGAAGTATTTATTCGCAGGGTCAAATTCCATATAATAGGGGTTAAAAGAAAGGAAATCATTATGAAAAGGCTTGTGAATATTTTCAGTGTTTCAAAGAACGCGTCGGTCATTTCTCTTGCCGCGCCGCGTCATCGCTTTATCTATTCCGCAGTGCTCTTTGTTTTGACGTGCCTGATGAATCTGGCACTGTATTTTTCCGTTCGTTTTTACTACCTCGATCCGTGGAAAGACCTCGTTCTTCTTTCCCAGATTCTCGCTATTGTTTTTTCCTGCGTCAGTTCGCTTTTTCTGATTTACGCGACGATCTATCAGGTGATCGTCTGTTTTTCCAATTTCAAGAGTTTTTCCGAACAGATCGTCTACGCTTCTTTGACGTCGGTTTCCTGCCTGCTTTCTTTTTTGGCGACGGGATTCGGCGTTTATTTTACCCTGTGCTTGCTGTAAACGGAGGAGAAACATGGACAACAACGAGGAATTCCTGAATCTGTACCGGCGCTTAGAGATGTACTTGAACGGAAAGTATCATTACGCGGATTCGCCGATCAAAGAACACATCAACCGCCTGTCGAAATCGATGATCCGAAGCGAAGTGGATCGCGCCGACGTTCTCGATTTTTTGCGGAACTTACGGAATTATCTCGTTCATCGGAACGTGGACGCGTACGTCGAAGTTTCGACGAAGGCTCTGGAATTCCTGAAAAGAGAGATTGAAGCCTTTGAATTTCCGGTCAGGGCTTCCGACGTGATGCTGAAAGAGGAGAAGGTGTACGACGTTCGCCTGAACGATCCCACGCTGGAAGTGCTCGACGCCGTCTATCGGAACGCGTACGATGTCGTTCCCGTCGTGGACGAAGAGAAACGGGTCATCGGCGTTTTTTCGCTGGAAGTGATTCTGAAAAGTATTTACCGCAAAAAAATGGGAAAAATCGAAAAGGATTCGGTTCTGTCGGATTATCGGGAATTCATCGGGATCGACGATCAGATCAAGGAACGCTACGAGTTCGTCGATCCGGACGAGGGAATCGAGAGCATTATCCGCCGTTTTTCCGGAACCGGAGACAAGAAAAAACTGAAAATGCTCTTCGTGACGGAAAGCGGAACGAAAAGCGCGCCGTTGAAAGGAATCATCACGCCGCACGACGTGATCCACTATAAGCATTGATCGGAGGAAGTATGAAAAGAAGTAAAAAAGAAGTTTATCTCAGAGAATGGCTGCTGCCGTGCATCGTTTTCGCCTTGGCCGTCGTCATTTTAGGGGTTCATTATGCGGTTTACCGGGAAATCACCCCTTTATTGATTGTGCAGATTCTCGGAAGCGGGCTGGTCTGCTTCATCATTCCGGTGCTGAAAATTCTCTTTCCGAAACTCGATATTCCGAATTCGATCAACTTTCTGATTGCCCTAAACATCGTTATGGCGATGTACGCCGGGAATGCGATGAAAGTGTACAATTATCTCTCATGGTGGGATACCTTCGTTCACGGATTTTTCGGTGTGATCTGCACCTATGCGATGTTTGCGATCCTGAAAGATTACCGGCTTTCGGCTTCTTTCTTTTTCCTGATGTCCACATTGGGACTCGGCGCGGTCTGGGAAATCTTCGAGTACAGTTGCGACGTGATCATGGGAAGCGACGTCCAGCGGGTTCAGGAATCTCTGGCCGACAACAAACTTCCGCAGGCGGATACGATGGAGGACCTGATCATCACCCTGGTTACCGGGCTTTTGACGGTGGTCGTCGTTCAGGCGATCCGCACGATGAAAAAGCGAAAGGCGGCGCGCGCCTTGAAAGAAGAAGGGAAATGAAGATCGCCGTATTGGGACCGAAGGGGACTTTTTCCGAATCCGCAGGCATTCAATACCTGAAAGAACGGAAAACGGAGGGGGAAATCCTCTACTTTTCTTCAATCGGAGAAACGGTGAAATCTTTGCGTTACCCTTCCGTCGATCTGGCGGTCGTTCCTCTGGAAAACAGTTCGGACGGATATGTTCAGGAAACGCTGGACCTGCTTCTGAAAGAAGAAGTCTGCATCGTGAATCAGGTCGAGATTCCGATTCGCCTGAAACTGATGGGGAATGTGGATTCGCTTGAAGGAATCCGGAACCTCTATGTCCAGTTCAAGGCGAAAGGCCAGTGCCGGAATCTGATCCGCTCGCTCAAAGGAGCCAGCCTGATCGTAACCGAAAGCAACGTCGACGCATTTCTGCGTTTAAAAGCGTGTCGTCCGGGCGACGCGGCGATTGTGCCGTCGCACCTTTCCGCTGAGGGAGTGCCTTTCGTTCTCGACGATGTGGGGGATCATTCTTCCAACTTTACCCGGTTCGTCGTTCTTCGGAAGGGAAAGTTTTCTTCCGGTAAAGGAAAGAAAATATCGCTTTTCGTTCTGCCCGAAACGGACCGTCCGGGCGTGCTTTTTTCGATTCTTGAAAAATTCGCCCGAGCCGGCATCAACCTGACATCGATCATGTCGCGCCCGCGAGGCGGGAAGATCGGTGCCTATAACTTTTATCTCGAAGCGGAAGTCGGGGAAGAAAGCGCGTTGGACGAAGCGCTCGCCGGACTGAAAAGAGAAACGGACGTCAGAATTCTGGGGATTTACGGATTTCATACTTCTTAAAGTAAAAACCGATCAGGAATCATAGGGGCCGGAATCGATTTGCTATCTGTTGCAATCGCGTCTAAAAAATATCTCTGAGCAGTGAATTTGTTCTCCCGATATTTCTTCGGACTGCTTTTCTTTATCTTTCCGGGATAGCGTCCAATCCTGTTTGCGATTTCAACGCATCGGGGAAAGCCGATTGGAAATAATCTTTTTGTCTTCGCCTCTTAATTAAGTTTACCGCAGTATTGAAACAGCATTTTATATTTGATAAAATATGAATGAAATGAAACAATCTTAATAAATTACCTGAGGATTTTTCTGTTTATCTCATTCCCTTTGGGTGATGCTATCGTTTTTTTGTTTCAATTTCATAAAATGTGATTAAGGAGGGATTAAACCTATGTTAAAAAAGACGATTAAGGTATTTATCCTGTTTGGTGCGATTCTCTTTGGTCTTGCCGGTATTATCGGTTGTTCTCCTTCTGACGATAATCAAAATAGGGTTATGGCTACATATATCGAAACGTATTTCCAAGAAGATATCGCGGAGGGGGAATACAATATTGTGGATAATCGTCTCGATTTAGTTGCGCTTTTAAACAGCGATCTATCCGAAAAATATAATGATGCTTTCTTTAAAAACCATTCCCTTTTGGTTTTTGCAATTGCGGAATCCAGTCATGGAAATAAAAGCGAAATTGAATCTTATGCAATCAGGGATAAAACCCTTACTGTACAGGTAAAAACAACGCAATTTGGCGATGATTGCATGATGGGGTACTGGTGGTTTATTTTGGAATTAAGTAAAGATGAAATCGATCATTTCAATCGTGTTAAAATAGTAAAAAATGGTGAAGAAATTAGGAGTAGAATAAATAAAATTTTATATAGCGAAGCTATTCAATGTTATTTTGAAAAATATATAAAAGTTAAAAGACCTGATGCCTCTATTGAAGATGTGTGGTTATTTAAAAATCTTGGACAATACAATGATTCTTTTGTAGGTGTTTTTTAGATAGAAAAATTTGAGGGGATTTGCGGATTTTGATGAAAAACGTTTGATTCGCTTTCTGAAAAAACTATAATGTTTGCAGGAGGTCACGGATATGTACAAGAAAAACGCTTGGGACAAATACCAAGAAGAGCATCTGGACGAATTGCTGAAATTCGCGGAAGAATATAAAGAATTTTTAAGTTACGGAAAGACGGAGAGACTGGTCGTGGAAGAGACGGTCGCTCTGGCGGAAAAAGCCGGATTCCGACCGCTTTCGGAAAAGAGCGATCTGAAAAAAGGGGATCGGGTTTACAGCGTCAACAAGGACAAGAACGTGGCGCTTTTCATCATCGGCGAGAAACCTCTGGAAGAAGGTTTGCGCATTCTGGGAGCGCACATCGATTCGCCACGCATGGATATCAAGCAGAATCCGCTTTACGAGCGGAACGAGATGTGCTATCTGGATACGCATTATTACGGCGGAATCAAGAAATACCAATGGGTGACCATTCCGCTTGCCCTGCACGGCGTGGTCTGCAAGAAAGACGGCACGAAGGTCAAAGTCGCCGTCGGCGAGGATCCGTCCGATCCGATCGTCGGCATTACGGATCTTCTGATCCATTTAAGCGGTTCGCAGATGACGAAGACCGCGTCGAACGTGATCGAAGGAGAAGATCTTGATGTTACGCTGGGAAGCATGCCGCTGAAAGGAAAAGACAAGGACGCGGTCAAAGAGAACGTGCTTCGGATTCTCAAAGAAAAGTACGATATCGAAGAAGAAGACCTGGTCTCGTCGGAAATCGAGATCGTTCCGGCGGGAAAAGCGCGCGATTACGGACTGGATCGGAGCATGATCGCCGGATACGGCCATGACGATCGCGTATGCGCATATACCTCGCTTCGGGCGATTCTCGATGCGGAAGAAAGCGAATACACGTCCTGCTGCATTCTCGTCGACAAAGAGGAAATCGGTTCGGTCGGCGCGACCGGCGCGCAATCGAAATTCTTCGAGAACACGGTCGCCGAACTGATCAATCTGGAAGGGACGTATTCCGATCTGAAAGTCCGCAGGGCGATGAAGAATTCCCGTATGCTGTCTTCCGACGTTTCCGCCGGATACGATCCGTTGTATCCGAGCGTCAACGAAAGCAAGAATTCGGCGTATCTGGGTCAGGGAATCTGCTTCAACAAGTACACCGGTTCGCGCGGCAAAAGCGGGTCGAACGACGCCAATCCGGAATACATCGCTTCGATCCGGAAGATGATGGACGAAGACGGAATCTACTATCAGACGGCGGAATTGGGACGCGTCGACGCCGGCGGAGGCGGAACGATCGCCTATATTCTGGGCAATTACGACATGAACGTCGTCGATGCCGGAATCCCGGTTCTCTCGATGCACTCGCCGATGGAGATCGTCTCCAAGGTCGATGTGTACGAGGCGTATCTGGCGTATCGGACTTTTTTGCTTAAAGCCTGAAAAACGCTTTACTCGCGGTTCTTTTTGCGGTAAGATTTTCTTACTCGCCGTCCGGCGGGTAAAAATAATCCTGTTCCCGAATAGAATAGGATAAGACAATCGAATGTAGAAGGGAGTAGCCGCCACAAAATGTGGTCCGACTAGTCGTCAACTCGAGAGCAATCTCCGGTTAGTCCAAATTTCCCGAAAGCGCAAGACTTCTACCTTAACGGAGGAGTCTTTTATTTTATGATGACGGAGGAAAAAATCATGCACGCGTACAATCAAAACGAAACGGAATTATTTGAAAGCCTTTCGACCGGATTGGAAGGGTTGAGCGAAGAAAAATACGAAGAAGTCCGGAAAGAAGTCGGGGAAAACAAACTGGCGGAAAAGAAGAAGACGCCGCTGATCAGAAAGTTTTTTGAACAAATCGTCAACCCGATGAATCTGGTTCTGATCGCCACCGCGCTGATCAGTGCGGGAACGTCGTTGTACACGATTCTCACTTCGGGTGAGTCCTTTGCCGTAAGCGAATTCGTCGATGTGTTCATCATCGTCTTCGTCGTTCTGCTCAACGGCATTCTGGGCGTGGTTCAGGAGGCGAAAGCGGAAAAGTCGCTCGACGCGCTGAAAGCGATGACGGTTTCTTCCTGCCGGGTTCTTCGCGGAGGGAAGATCGAAATCGTCGACGAAAAGAATCTGGTTCCCGGCGATCTGGTTCTGCTTGAAGCCGGGAACATCGTCCCCGCGGACGGAAGAATCATCGAGGCGGTTGCGTTGAAAATCGACGAGGCGATGCTGACGGGCGAATCCGTTCCGTCGGAAAAAAACGCGGAAATCATCGAAGAAACGGACGTTCCTCTGGCGGAAAGAAAGAATATGGCGTATATGGGAACGCCGGTAGTCTACGGTCGTGGGAAGATGATCGTCACCGCGATCGGCATGAAAACGGAAATGGGTAAAATCGCCGAAGTGTTGTCCGAGGACGAAAAAGAAATCACGCCTTTGCAGAAGAAACTGAATGAACTTTCCAAGATTCTGACTTATCTCGTTCTGATCATCTGCGCGGCGATCTTTCTGATCGGGGTGATTCGCGGACTGATCGGAAATGCGTTGACTTTCGACTCGGTTCTTGATTCGTTTATGGTCGCCGTCTCGCTCGCCGTCGCTTCGATTCCGGAAGGACTCGTCAGCGTCGTTACGATCGTCCTGTCTCTGGGCGTCAGCCGGATGAGCAAGAAAAACGCGATCGTGAAGAAACTCACCGCCGTGGAAACGCTGGGTTGCACGAAGATCATCTGCACCGACAAAACCGGGACGCTGACGATGAACAAGATGACGGTCGTCGACGTTTACGGCCACGATCCCGAACTGCTGAACCGGATCCTTTGCCTTTGCAACGACGCGGAAATCGGCGCAGACGGCAATGTTTCAGGAGAACCGACGGAAACGGCTTTGGTGGAATACGCTTTGAAAAACGGCGTCGACAAGGGGCAACTGGCTCTGACGATGCCGCGCGTCGGCGAACTTCCTTTTGACTCACTGAGAAAGAGGATGTCGACGGTACATCGATCCGAAAAAGGCTATGTGCAGTATACCAAGGGGGCGTTGGATTGCCTTATGGACTGCTGTTCGTCTTTCCTGGACGAAGAGGGAAAGATCGTCGCGCTGACAGAGGAAATCAAGGAAAAGATCCTCCGGGTCAATGCGGATTTCGCTTCTCGCGCGCTTCGCGTTCTCGCGGGTGCCTATAAAGAATGCGATTCTGCCGAACCGGAAGAAGCGAATCTGATTTTCGTCGGCATGGCGGGAATGATCGATCCGATCCGTCCGGAAGTCAAAGAAGCCGTTTCGCGATGCCGGGAAGCCGGAATCCGGGTGATCATGATTACCGGCGATCACGTCGACACGGCAAGAGCGATCGGAAAAGAACTCGGACTTCTTTCTTCCGGAGAAGAGGCAATCACGGGCAAAGAACTGGACGCGCTTACCGACGAAGAATTTGAAAGTCAGGTCGAGAAATACGCGATTTACGCGCGGGTTCAGCCGGAACACAAGACCAAAGTGGTCCGGGCGTGGAAGAAAAAGGGACAGATCGTCGCCATGACCGGAGACGGCGTCAACGATGCGCCGAGCATCAAGTCGGCGGACATCGGCATCGGCATGGGAATTACCGGAACCGAAGTGACCAAAAGCGTCGCCGATATGGTTCTTTCCGACGACAATTTCGCCACGATCACCGCGGCCGTCGAAGAGGGAAGAAAGATTTACGACAATATTCAGAAAGCCATTCGCTTTCTGCTTTCGTCCAATCTGGCGGAAGTCATCGCCATTCTGATCGCCACTTTGTCGGGATTTACCTTGCTCGAACCGACGCATTTGCTTTGGATCAACCTGATCACCGACTCCCTGCCGGCACTGGCATTGGGTCTGGAACAGGGCGAAAAGGATCTGATGAAGCGGAAACCGCGGGAAGAAAACGAAAGCGTCTTCGCTCACGGTTCGGGAATCGACATCGCTTTCGGCGGTCTTCTCATCGGCGGCATCACCTTGCTCTCCTATCTGATCGGGCATTATCTCGAAAGCGGTCAATTCGGCGTGCAGGGAGTATCTTACGAGGGAATGACGATGGCATTCCTGACGTTGTCGATGTGCGAGATCGTGCATTGTTTCAATATGCGGAGTCAGAGAGAATCGCTTTTCCGTCTCCGGAAAAACAACGTCTATCTGATCGGCGCGGGTGTGCTGGCTTTGGTGTTAAGCGTCGGCATCATCTACATTCCCGGCATCAATACGATGTTCAAGTTTCAGAAACTTGATGTCCGCGCATTTTTCATCGCGATCGGTCTGAGCCTTTGCGTTCTCGTCGTTTACGAAATCTACAAGGGAATTGCCAGAATCATCGATCGAAAGAGATCGAAAAAGTAAGCGGAGCAGGAAAACGAGATGCATGTCTCGTTTTTTTTGTCCTCGTTTTCCTTTCATCGATCGGCAATTTTCAGAAAATCAAAAGTTATTTGAACATTTATCTTCATTCTGTTCGACGGGAACGAATCTTGACTTTGCGCGCAATTCTGCTACAATAAAGGCGGAAACGACGGCGATAACCAATGCAAAGTGGTGAGGCGTTTATGAGCAGAGGTGAAAATATGGAAGAATCTAAAAAATTGACGTATTACCTGGCAGAAGAAACGCTGTTTGCGTACGGGGATTTCTATGATTTTTTCCAAACGTACAACAAAGAATCGGGGCAATGGGAGACCTGCCGAGTATCGTTTTCGCAGTTTCTTCACGATTTTTGGTATAGAGAAATCAGCGAAGACGAAGCCAGAGCGATCAGCGAAGGGTGTCTTCCGACAGAAGCCTATCAAAAGTATTGCGAAGTTTTTTCGGGTTTTCAGAGCCATTAGAAGGTAACCGACGCCAAGGATAGTCTTTGTGAAAGCGATTGTGGAAAGGAAATTTTTTCACGGTAAATGAAGGATCATTTCATTCTTCATTGAAGGGGAAAGAAGGAGCAATCCGGTTTCACGCCTTTTCTTTTGTCCGTAACGGCTTTATTCGAAGGATTCGTCGATTTGATTTGACATAGCCTCTACGAATCGATAGAATGGAAGAGAACAAGGATACTTGTTTTTCAGGGTCAGGTGAAATTCCTTCCCGGCGGTAAACCCCGCGAGCAGCGATGCAGAACTTGTGCGATTCAAGTGGCGACAGTAAAGGCTGGATGAAAGAAGAACAATTATAAGCATTTTATAATTATTCGTCCTGAACTTCGGAATTTTTTTGTTGAAGGAGGTTCAAAATGGAAAATTCTAAGTTTAGAAGGAGTTACAAGATCGCCTTATCGGCACTCTTGGTCGTTCTGGGAACGGCTTTGATCTTGCTCGCTTACTTTTTAGGCGATTCGTGGCAGAAAGCGTGGAACTATCTGTGCAACATTTCCGGCGCGGCGATTCTGCTGGTCGGCTTGTTTTTCGCCTATTCGGCGACGAGCCGTTCGACGAAAAAACTCAATGTCAGGCAGATGACGTTGATCGCAGTTCAGTCGTCGATCACGGTCGTTTTATACTATTTCGTCAAGTTCAATCTGCCGTTTTTTCCGCCTTGGCTCGATGTGCAGGTTTCCGAGATTCCGGCGCTAATCACTGGATTCGCCTACGGTCCTTACGCGGGGTGTCTGGTCATTCTGATCCGTTTCATCGTGAAACTTCCGGCGACGATCACGGCCGGCGTCGGCGAACTGGGCGATCTGGTTCTGGGCATCACGCTGGTATGGATTTCTTCGGCGATCTACGGAAGGAAACGCGACATCAAAGGGGCGTTGATCGGAACGTTGATCGGCGTGCTTTCCAGTACGGTTCTGGCGATGTTCGTCAACTGGCTCGTTCTGATTCCGGCTTATATTCATCTGGCGCATCTTCCGCTGTCGGCGCTGGTGGGCATGATGAACTACATTCCGAACTTCACCGTAACCGAGTCGAATTTCATGTGGGTGTACATTTTCATCGGCGTTCTGCCGTTCAATCTGTTCCGCTATGTGCTGGTCGCGGCGCTGACCTTCCTTTTGTACAAAAAGACGCATTTTCTCCTCGATCGTCTGGCGAAATAGAGAGAAAAAGGGATTTTAAAGGGACATTCGCTTTATGAACCGCCCGGACCGTGATAAAATAGGTGCGGGGATTGGAAGAATCCCGGCAGGGAGAAAAAGCGATGATCGATTTTATAGAACTCAACGTCGGCGACGTGAGCAAAAGCCGATATAAAGAATTCGTTTCGGATACGATCGGAAATCAGCATTCCGAAGAATTCGCGGCATTGGACAAGGCCTACAAGGAAGAAGTTGAAAAAAAGGTCGCGCCCCGGCAGCGCTGGAACAACGTATTCGGCATTCTCGGCTTTCTTTTCGTCATGGCGGCGATGATCTTTTGCATTCTGTTTCTCGACGAAGACAGCGCGCTGTATGCGGTGCGCACCGTCTGGAAAATTCTCGTCGAAGCCGGCATTCTCCTGTTCGGCGCGGCTTTTTTCACCGCGCAGATTCTGTGCCGGAAAAGTTTAAAGAAAATCTATGCCTCCGATCGTTTCCAATCGCTGAACGAACAGGCGCGCGCCCTCGAAAAGCAATTGCGCGAGGAAATGAACATTCCCGAAGACGCGTTTCAGATGGACGTATTCGTCCGTCATGCGGTGCAGAAAGGTTCGTCGCTCGTGAACGCATTGCCCCGGCGGACCGATTATGTCAATTACGAGTTTTACGCGTTCCGGAAGGAAGAGGCGGTTTTCTTTTCGGACAATTACGAACTGATCCGGCTCGACGTTCCGGAAATCGTCCGCGTCCGTTTCGTCGACGACAAACTCTCGTTCGTCAACTGGCACAAAGCGGTCAAAAGTCCGCGCGAACTTCGCAAGTACAACGTTTCGCTGACATCGCGGAACGCGTTGATCGTTCGCGGATTCTATTCCGTCGAAATCCGGCACAAGGAACAGGACTACGTGTTAAGGATTCCGGGATACGAAAAAGAAAGCGTCGCGCGGCTTTTTCCCGAGAACGGAGCAGACCGGTGATTGTCGGAGGGCTTTCTTTCGACGGGATCATCTTCGATCTGGACGGAACGCTGATCGATTCGGGCGGAATCTGGCAGAGCGTCGACGAAAAGTTTTTTTCCGAAAGAAAGTTGAAGATGCCGCCGGATTATCCTTCCGCGATCGCGCATCTGGGTTTTGAAAAAGCGGCCGTGTACACGAAGAAGCGATTTCATCTGGAAGAAGCGCCGGAAGAAATCGTCCGCGAATGGGAGAATGAAGTCGTCGACCTGTACCGGAACGAACTTCTTCTCAAAGACGGCGCGGAAGATTTTCTGCGGCTCGCCGAAAAAAGCGGTTGCGCGTTAGGCATCGCCACGGCGGCGCAGAAGAACTGTTACGAGCCGTGTTTAAAGCGAAACGGCATCGCCGCATTCTTTTCGGACATCGTCGACACGACGCGTTATCCCTCAGGAAAGCGTTCGCCGGAGATTTATCTGGATATCGCGGGAAAGTGGGGACTCTCTCCTTCGCGCGTTCTGGTGATCGAAGATATTCTGACGGCGCTTCAAAGCGCGCGTGCGGGCGGATTTCTCACCTGCGCGATCTATGAGAAAACCTGCAAGGACGAAAAGGAAAAACGGCGGATCGGCGACTTGTATATCGAATCGTTTCGTGATTTAATGAAAGAGGCAAAGGAGATACAGCGATGAATAAAATCAGGATCAACATGTATGCGAAGGGACTGGACATCAAGGGACAGGGCGTCGGAAGCGCCTGCATCGAGCAGATGGAGATGGTGCGGAATCTCGGCGATTTTGAAGTTTCCGTCAACGGGCGCCATCGGAACCGGTACGATATCCGGCATATCCACACGGTCAATCCGACGCATTATCTGGCGTTGAACCGGAAGCGGATAAGGGTTTGCGACGTTCACTTTATTCCGGAAATCGACGACGGGTCATTGAAAATGCCGAAATTTTTGTTCGGCCCTTACCGGAGTTACGTTCTCCGCTTTTACCGAAAGGCCGACGAGATCATCGTCGTCAATCCGTATTTCATCGACGAATTGGTCAAAATCGGCATTCCGCGCGAAAGGATCACCTATATTCCCAACGTGGTGAGCAAGACGCGTTTTCACCCGATCGGGAAAGAGGAAAGGGAAGCGGTCCGAAAATCCTATGACCTTGCTCCGGACGAATTCGTCGTTCTCGGCGTGGGGCAAACTCAGACGAGGAAGGGGATTCAGGACTTTATCCGGATCGCGGAAAAAAATCCGGATATGAAATTCGTCTGGGCGGGCGGATTTACTTTCGGCAAGATCACCGCCGGATACGATGAAATCAAAAAGATGATGGAGAATCCGCCGGCCAACATGCGCTTTCTGGGCATCATCGATCGGGAAAAGATGAACGATCTGTACAATGCCTGCGACGTGCTGTTCCTACCGAGTTATCAGGAACTCTTTCCGATGACGCTTTTGGAATGCATCAACTGCGACAAGCCGTTTCTGGTCCGCGATCTGGAACTCTACGATCGGATTTTCACCGACGATTACATCAAAGGAACGAATAACGACGAATTTGAAAATATCCTGAAAAAGATGAAAAGCGATCCGGATTTTTATCGCGAGGCAGTCGGAAAGTCGGTCAAACTGGCGGAGTTTTACAGCGTGGAGAACGTCAGCAAACTCTGGTCGGAGTACTACCGCCGGATTTACGAAAAATACCCGGATAAGGTGTTGAAAAAGCAATAGATTCTTTTCTGAAAGGAAGGAAAAAATGGGATTTTATTCCCGATTCATCTATAATGAAAGCAAAGAGCGAGGAGAAATGAAATGAAAAAACCAATTTTGTTAGTGATTATGGACGGCGTGGGCTTTTCCAAGACCGGTCTGGGCGATGCGGTGAGCCTGGCGAACACCCCGAATCTGGATCGGTATCTGAAAACCTATCCGAATACGCGCATCAAGGCGCACGGACCGGCGGTCGGACTTCCCAGCGACGACGACATGGGAAACAGCGAAGTCGGACACAACGCATTGGGCTGCGGTCAGATTTATTCACAGGGCGCCAAACTCGTCAACGAATCGATTCTCAGTGGAAAGATCTACACGTCCGAAGCGTGGAAAGAAGTGATTTCCAATGTCAAAGCGCACGATTCGACGCTGCACTTTCTCGGTCTTCTTTCCGACGGCAACGTGCACAGCAACATCGCGCATCTGATCGCGATGATCAGGGAAGCGAAGAAAGAAGGAGTCCGCAAGGTTCGAATTCACGCTTTGCTCGACGGTCGGGACGTTCCTGCGACCAGCGCTTTGATTTACGTGGATCAGTTGGAAACGGTGCTGAAAGAACTGAACGATCGTTCCTTTGACGCGCGGATCGCTTCCGGAGGCGGAAGAATGAAGATCACGATGGATCGTTATCAGGCGGACTGGAAAATGGTTGAAAAGGGCTGGCATACGCACGTTCTGGGCGAAGGAAAGATGTTTGAAAGCGCCCGCGAAGCGATCGAAGAATACCGTAAAGAAGATGCGGTCATCGATCAGGATCTTCCGGCGTTCGTCATCGGCGAAAACCATCAGCCGGTCGGAAAGATCGTCGATCACGATTCCGTCGTGCTGTTCAATTTCCGCGGTGATCGCGCGATTGAAATTTCGATGGCGTTCGATTGTCCGGAGTTTTCTCATTTCGATCGGGTCGTCTATCCGGACGTGGTTTATGCCGGACTTCTTCAATACGATGGCGATCTGAAACTTCCGAAACGCTTTCTGGTCAATCCGCCTGAAATCAAAAACACCCTGACGGAAGTCCTGGTGAAAGGAAACGTCAACGAATACGCGATCAGCGAAACGCAGAAATTCGGACACGTAACGTATTTCTGGAACGGCAACCGGTCTGCGAAATTCAGCGAAGAACTGGAAACGTGGGTCGAAATTCCTTCCGACAACGTGTCTTTCGATCAGCGGCCTTGGATGAAATCGGCGGAAATCACCGATAAGGTCATCGCGGCTTTGAAATCCCATCAATACCAGTTTCTCCGTCTGAATTATCCTAACGGCGACATGGTCGGGCATACCGGCTCTCTCGACGCGACGATCTGCGCGATGGAAAGCGTCGATCTCGCTTTGGGGCGATTGGAAAAAGTCTGCAAGGAAGAGGGATATACGATGCTGGTGACGGCCGATCATGGCAATGCCGACGAAATGCTCGAAAAGAACAAAAAGGGAGAAATTCAGGTGCGCACGGCGCATTCGCTGAACCCGGTTCCGTTCATCATCGTCGACGACGATCTCCGCTATGAAATCGCCGAGGGCGAATTCGGTCTGGCCAACGTCGCGCCGACGATCGTCAAAATGCTCGGACTTCCTGTTCCGGAAACCTGGGAAAAACCGATGATCCGCTGACGATGAAAGAGTTACACGATGGAAAAAGAAATGATCATGGTCCGCTACGGGGAATTGTCCACCAAGGGCAAGAACAAGCGGAATTTCATCGCGCTTCTGGCGGAAAATATCCGGAGAATGCTCAAATCGTTCGACCGTCTGACCTATGAAGTCCGTCAGGATCACATTTACATTCATCTCAACGGGGAAGACGAATCGAAGGTGAGCGCCCTTCTGAAAGATGTTTCGGGGGCGAGTTCTTTTTCCGTCGTCTACAAGGTGTCCAATGATATCGAAGAGATGAAAAAGGTCTGCCTCGATCTGGCCGAAGAAGCGAAAAAGAAGACGTTCAAGATCCGGGCGCGCCGCGCGGAGAAGAGTTTCCCGATGATCAGCGACGAAATCAACCGGGCGATCGCCGGGCATATTCTGAAACACAGCGACTATCAGGTCGACGTGCATCGTCCCGAACTTTTGATCAGCCTGATCGTCCGTCAGAACGAAACGTACGTGTTCACCGACGAAGTCAAAGGCGCAGGCGGATATCCGTTGGGAATCGCCGGGAAAGGACTGATGATGCTTTCGGGCGGAATCGATTCTCCGGTGGCTTGCTATCTGATGATGAAAAGAGGAATCCGCATGGAATGCGTGCATTTCGCTTCGCCGCCTTATACGAATCAGGCCGTCATCACCAAAATCACCGATATCCTGAAAGTGCTGTCCCGTTATCAGGGAAGCATCCGGCTTACGATCATTCCTTTCACGAAGTTGCAGGAAGAGATTTACAGACACGCGAAAGAGAGTTACGCGATCACGATCATGCGGAGAATGATGTACCGCATCGCCGAACGGATCGCCGTAACGGATCGGTGCCTGGTTCTTTCCAACGGGGAGTCGATCGGTCAGGTGGCCTCCCAGACGCTGAAAAGCATCGCTGAGATCGAGAAGGTGACCGCGATGCCGGTCATTCGGCCGTTGGCGATCTTCGACAAAACCGACATTATCCGGATCAGCAAGGAAATCGGAACATACGCGATTTCGATTCGGCCTTACGAGGACTGCTGCACGATTTTCGACCCGAAAAATCCGGTTACGCAACCGAAGGGAGAAATCATCGACCGGATCGAGCGGAGTTTCGATTACGCCGCTTTGATCGAAGAATGCGTCCGGGAACGCAAAGTGATCCGCGTCGATGAGAATTACGTTCCGGAAGAAGAGAATTTTGAAAAATATTTATAAAAAGGTCGAAGATGTCAACACTACTCTTAGAAAGAGGTGAACTTATGAGGAACACATCCAAAGACAAGACTTCCAAAAAGAGCAGCGCTCGCGACACCAAGACCAACAGAACCGGTACGAAGGAAGAATACGGAAGAGAACAAGGAACTCCGCAGACGAACCAACAGCGTTCTTCGCGCGTGAACAACTGTTCCACCCGTTCAAAGAAATCGAACTCGGCCAAAGGCTGCAAATAAGCCCTCTGAGGAAAAACAGGAAACAGACGCTTCCTGTTTTTTTTTTGTTAGAAACCGTACCGATGAGGCATACTAGCGATGTATGATCCTGTATTTTCTGTTTCTTTCGGTTCTGTTCGTCGTCTATTTCCTCTTCGCCTATGAGTTCACACTCCGGGTCGATGTTTCCTTTCATCATGTGAAGGTGAAGGCGTTTTTCATTCCCGTTTTGTACCTGAAAGGGGAGAAATACCGGAATTTCCTGAAAAAACTGATTCCGAAAGATCAGAATCAGATGAACGAAGAGATCGACGTTTCGTCGCTGATCATGTTGGTGCATATCGATTTTCTTTCGGTGGAAATCCGGAAGAACGTCAACGACTACGTGCATTATCTTCTTCTGGTGCAGACGCTTGAAATCGCGCATCATGTCTTCGCGCCGGTTTTGGAAGCATACGTCGAAAAATATCGGTTTAAGATTCTCGCCGATGCGCAAAATAATCTCAGGATCAGAACGAAATTCCACTTCAACATCGGAATCATACTGATCAATCTGTTGCTCATCAAAAGGAGGTATCGCCATGTTTCAAAGACCGATCAATGAAATGCTCAGCGCGTCGTTAGAGTCGCTGTCCGGCTTAATCGATTCCAGCAAGATCATCGGAAAACCGATTCGCATCGACGAAAACAAGATCGTCGTGCCGATCTCCAAAGTCACGCTGGGCTTCGGTGTCGGCGGAAGCGAATTCTCGATCAGTCATCCGAAAGAGAAAAAAAGCAAAAACGAGTTGTCGTTTGAAATCGGCGAAGAGACCTATCCTTACGGGGGAGGTCAACTGGGCGGGATGTCGATGATTCCGGAAGCCTTTCTGATCATCGACGGCAAGGATTCCAAGATCATCTATTTCGACAAGAATCCGTCGCTCTTCGCCAAAACGCTGGATTTGATCAAAGATCTATTAAAAAAATGAGGTTGCCCTCATTTTTTTTATTTTCCTCCGTTATTTCGCCAGCGCTTTTTTCGCCGTGTCGACCAACGAAGCGAAAGCCGGTTCGTCGGTGATGGCCATTTCGGAAAGCATCTTGCGGTTGATCGTGATGCCTGCGGTTTTCAGCCCGTGCATCAAAGTGGAATAATTGATGTCGTAGTTGCGGCAGGCGGCGTTGATCCGGACGATCCACAGTTTCCGGTAGTCCTGCTTGATCTTTCTTCTGGATACATAGGCATAGTGCAGGGAATGAATCACCTGTTCGTTCGCCGTCTTGTAAAGCGCGTGTTTCGAGCCGAAATATCCTTTGGCTCTCTTTAAAACTTTCTTGCGTCTTGCGTGCGTGGTTGTTCCGCCTTTTACTCTCATCTGATTCTACCTCCTTATTTCTGGATGAGAATTCTTACTCTCTTGATGTCGGAATTGCTCATCGTGTTCGGCATTCTCAGATGCCTTTTCTGTTTCGTCGATTTGTTGTGCGACAAATGGCTCACGTGGGAATGGAAAATTTTGACCTTTCCCGAGCCGGTTACCTTGACTCTTTTCAGCAAGGCGCGTTTTGATTTCATTTTTGGCATAGTTTGACCTCCTATTTCTTATGCTTGGATGCTAAAATGCAGATCAGGAGTTTTCCGTCCAGTTTGGCTTCCTTTTCAACGGTTGAATTTTCCGCGCAACCGGCGATGAAGCGATTGATAACTTCTTCTCCAACTTCAATGTGCGAGAGTTGCCTGCCGCGAAAGCGAAGAGCGATTTTCACTTTGTCTCCGGCTAACAGAAATTTGTTGGCAATACGGATTTTGGTTTCGAGATCGTGCTGTCCGATGACCGGCGTCAGTTGAACTTCCTTGATGTCGATCTTCTTGGCTTTCTGATTGCGATTCATCTCTTTCTGCTTCCGCTGCATCTCGAACCGGTACTTTCCGTAATTCAGAATTTTGCATACCGGCGGGTTGGCGTCCTTGGAAACGCAGACCAGATCGAGGTTGTACGTTTCGGCCACCTGCAAGGCCCGAAGACGAGGCATTACGCCGAGAGAAACTCCGTCGGGTCCGATTACGCGCACGTTCGGGAAACGCACCGCTTCATTCACCAAATCGCCGTTGTCATTTCTTCTTTGATTCGGCCGCTGTTCATTGAAATTATTGATAAACAAATCCTCCTTAAAATAAAACGGGCAGAGAAGTCTCCGCCCGTTAAAAATCCGTTTCAGAACGCTGTGAGTGTTGACCAATCCGATAAATCCGATCTGGTGAGAAACGGGCGTTTCTTCTTTCCACAATTTATTTACGCCATTATCTTACCCGTCCGGGAGCCTTTTGTCAACGGATATTTTCGATTTGCGTCGTTTTTTTCATTCCGCAACCGGTCAAAGATCATCCGTAAAGGGAGAAGAAAGGAATCTGTCAGAAAAAGCATAAAGAAAGAGAAAGGGAATCAAAGCATCGAAAGCGCGGAATAAGAGAAAACCGGATACAAAGCGGGTTTCGTTTTTCTTCTTCGCGCGAGGTTTGAAAAATGACATATTGCGAAAAGCCGCGCGATTTGCTACAATGATTTTGTCTAGAGGGGAATGCGTTTCCTACATTATTTTTCGGGGAATCCTTTTCATCTCTATGGTGTTGAATGCCAAACATAACCTCTTTGGAATCCTGAAATAGAGAAAGGATGCCCACTTGGTCAAGGATAGGATTATCCTTTATCCCTCTAGATCTTATTTTGGAGAAAACTATGAATATTGAACAACTTTCCATTGACGCGATCCGTTCTCTGGTGATCGACGGCGTCAACAAGGCGAAATCGGGACATCCCGGAATGGCTTTGGGCAGCGCGCCGATCCTCTACGCGCTTTATTCAAAGCATCTGATCAGCGATCCGGAACACCCGAACTGGATCAATCGCGACCGTTTCGTCCTGTCCGCGGGACACGCTTCGATGCTCCTTTATTCCGTCCTTCACGTCGCCGGGTATGCGGTTTCGATGGACGATCTGAAACGCTTCCGTCAGTTGGATTCGATCACGCCGGGCCATCCGGAACTGGGCGTAACGCCGGGCGTCGACGCTTCCGCAGGACCGTTGGGGCAGGGCATCGCGCAGGCAGTCGGCATCGCGTTAGCGGAACAGTCTTTGCAGGCGATGTATCCCAACGGCGCGCGACTGATCAATCACTATACCTACGCTTTATGCGGCGACGGTTGCTTGCAGGAAGGCATTTCGCAAGAGGCTATCTCTTTCGCCGGCAGACAGAAACTGAATAAACTGATCCTGTTCTACGACGCCAACGGCGTTACTCTCGACGGTGCGCTGGAACTGAGTTTTCACGAAGATGTCCGAAAGCGGTTTGAATCGGCGGAATGGAACGTGCTGGAAGTAGCCGACGGCAACGACTACAAGGCGATCCACCGCGCGATTCTCAAAGCGAAGAAGAGCGAAGACAAGCCGACGCTCATCATCGTGCATACCGTGATCGGCTACGGCTCGATCAATCAGGGATTGAACAAAGTGCACGGCAACCCTCTGGGCGAAGAAGACGGAAAGAACGCCAAGATGAGTTACGGTTATACCTACCCGGATTTCACCGTTCCGGATCAGGTTTACGCGCATTTGAAAAAGACGTTTGTCCGTCGGGGGCAGAAGGCCTACCAGGAGTGGAACCGATCGTTCGACGCCTATCAGGCGGCTTATCCGAAAGAAAGCGCGAAATTCGTCTCGGTGATGAAGAACGACGTTTCGACCTATGTCTACGGCAAAGGTCCGGAGTTTGAAAAGGGCTATAAAGAAGCGACGCGAAAGACTTCGCAACTTCTTCTGAACGTCCTCCACAAGTCGGTTTTCAATCTCGTCGGCGGAAGTGCGGACGTCGCCGCTTCGGTGATGACCTCGATTCAGGGGGAAGCGGATTTTACGCCGAAAACCCGTTACGGAAGAAACGTGAATTTCGGTATCCGGGAGTTCGCCATGGCGGGCATTCAGAACGGCATGCTGCTTCACGGCGGTTTACGGACTTACGTCGGTTGCTTTCTGGTGTTCTCCGATTATCTCAAACCGGCGATCCGCATGGCGGCATTGAGCCGTTTACCGGCGATTTATCTCTTTTCGCACGATTCGATCGCCGTCGGCGAAGATGGTCCGACGCATCAGCCGATCGAGCAGTTGGCGATGCTGAGAAGCATTCCGAACACCTACGTCTATCGTCCGTGCGACGCGAACGAGTTGTCGATGAGTTGGCGGAACGCGCTTCTTTCTCTGGATCACCCGTCCTGCATTATTCTCTCCCGTCAGGCGCTTCCGCTTCTGGAAACCAGTCGGTGCGAAGAAGTCGATCGGGGCGGCTATGTCGTTTCCAGGGAGCGCACCGATCAGCCGGCGCTGACCTTGATCGCGACCGGAAGCGAGGTCAGTCTCTGCATCGAAGCGCAGAAAACCCTTCTCATGCAGGGAATCGACGTCCGCGTGGTTTCGATCCCTTGCCAGGAACTGTTTTTAAAGCAGGACGGAGCCTATATCAAACAGGTTCTCGGCAATGCTTACGAGCGGCGCATGGCGGTGGAAATGGCTTCCGGGTTCGGCTGGCATCGTTTCGCGCCTCATGTTATGAGCATTGATGTTTTCGGTAAATCCGCGCCGGCTTCCGATGTCATCAGGGATTACGGCTTCACGGTAGAAGAGGTCGTCGCCCGCGTCAAGGAAATCATTTGATTATTTGCCCCTGTAAAAGGGGCTTTCTTTTTAGACAGTGCGGGACCGGTTATGCATTTTGTGAGGGTAAATCGGAATCCGCGTGCATATCTTTTGAAAAAAACGCGGCGATCGGCTATAATGAAATAGCGGAAATCATCGACGCGTCCGTCCGAAGAAAGGAAGAGAGCAATGAATATTTTCAATTTTCTGACTCCCAAATCCGAAACCTTCTACCTTTCGGATCAAAGCACGATCCGACAGGCGTTGGAAAAATTCGATTATCACAAATTCAGCATCGTTCCTCTTCTCGACGAAGAGGGGCATTACATGACGACTTTGTCGGAGGGGGATCTGCTCCGCTTCATCAAAAACAATTGCCATTTCGACGTCTCTCTGGCGGAAGAAATGACGGTCGATCGGGTGGAAAAATACCGTCCGTACAAATATCTGACGATCGCGGCGAATCTCTTGCAGTTGTATCAACTGTCGTTGGATCAGAATTTCATTCCGATCGTGGACGACCGAATGATGTACATCGGCATCGTCAAGCGAAAAGACCTTCTCCGGTATTTGTTTTTAAGCAAAAGGGAAGAAGAAATCTGAGTCGGAAAACGACCATTTTCTTTTTTCATCAAAAAAGTCCGACTGATGCGCAATCGGACGAATGAAATCGGGAATCGATGAATTTCCGGTTTTTATTTTTCTTTCTCTTTCTTGGCGCCGATGCGGAGATGAATGTAATTCCGGATTCCGTTGACGACGGCATAGGCCGAATCGCTGGCTACGCGGACGGCGACGTTGAGATTGCTTTCGAGGTATTCGCGGATTCCGCCGAGAAGGCTTCCGCCCCCGGCGATGACGATGCCGGATTCGATGATGTCGGCGCTGACTTCCGGAGGCGTCATTTCCAGACAGTCGGTGATCATGTCGACCAGAGGAGAGAGGCAGGGAAGAATGGCCTGCTTGATTTCGATAGTGGAGATGACGACGGAATTCGGTAATCCGGTGATGAGATCCCTTCCGGATACTTCTAAGAGCCGGTTTTCCGGGAATTGCTCTAAGGAGCCGATTTTCATCTTGATGTATTCGCTCGTTTTATCCCCGATGATCAGGTGATGCTTTTTTCTTAAATGACGGGTGATGGCTTCGTCCAGTTTTCTTCCGGAAAAGGAGCAGGTTCTCGAAATGAGAAGGCGCGTTCCCGAAGCGACCGTGATGTCGGAACAACCTCCGCCGAGGGTGACGACGAGATTTCCTTGCGAACCGGTGATGCTGCTGTCCATGCCAAGAAGAGTCAGATAGGATTGCGCTTGCAGGTCGACGGAGCGGACGTCGAAATCTTTCGCCAGTTTTTTGACGGAACGGACGTTGACTTCGCTCATCTGACTCGGCACAGAGACGACCAGATTCGCCCCTTTCAACAGTTTTTTGCAGTGTTTTTCTTTCAGAACCTGCTTTAAAAGCAGGGTTTGCATGCCGATCGAAGCGATGACGCCGTCTTTGACAGGCCGGCAGACTTCCACGTTTTCCGGCTCTTTGCCCAGCATTTTCAGGGCCATATAGCCGATGGCGACTGCTTTTTTGGTCGTTACGTGGTAACTGACGATGTTCGGTTCGTTAAAAATAATCCCTTTGTTCGGCTGATAAACGATCAGATTGGAGGAACCCAAATCGATGCCGACGTATTTTTGTTTCACTTTCATCACCTTTTCCATTCTATCAAATGGGGAATCAAAAAACTATAAGAAATCGAAAATATCGCATTTATTCTCTTTATCTATGATGTTTTCCGATTTTTTAGAATTCGATGTACATTTATTTTCCGAGATAGTAAAATAATAAATGTTGAAAAGAAGGAGAAAATGAATGCCAAAGAAAGTTTTTGAATTAGACTTTGAAGGGAAAAAACTGAGCGTTGAAACGGGCGAAATCGCCAAACAGGCCGACGGAGCCGTCCTGGTTCGCCTGAATGATACCGCGGTTTTATCCACCGTCTGCGCATCGGACGAACCGAAAGATGCGGATTTTTTCCCGCTGACAGTGGGATACGAAGAAAAGCAATATGCGGTCGGAAAGATTCCGGGAAGTTTTTTGCGCCGTGAAGGGCGTCCGAGCGAACACGCGACGCTGTCGGCGCGGTTGATCGACCGTCCGATCCGCCCGATGTTTTCGGAAGGATTCCGAAACGAAGTGCAGATCGTCAACACGGTGATGTCGGTCGATCAGGACTGCACGCCGGAGATGAGCGCGATGCTGGGTTCGTCGCTGGCTCTTGGAATCAGCGACATTCCCTTCGACGGTCCGATCGCCGGGGTTTACGTCGGAAGAGTGAACGGAAAATTCATCATCAATCCGACGCTGGACGAAAGAAATCATTCCGATCTGAATTTAGCGGTCGCCGGCACGGAAAACGCGATCAACATGGTGGAAGCCGGCGCGCAGGAACTGAGCGAAGAAGTCATGCTCGACGCGATTCTCTTCGCGCACGAAGCCATTAAGAAATTATGCCGTTTTGAAAAGGAAATCATCGCCGAAATCGGAAAGCCGAAGAGAACCGTTTCCCTGTATCAGGTCTCCGAGGCGATCGAAAAGGACGTTCGTTCCCGGGCGGAAGATCGCCTGATCAAGGCGGTTTCCATCGTGGATAAATTGGAAAGATACGCCAAAATCGACGAAATCGACAATGAAATCCGCGCGTCTTACGAGGAAAAGAACTACAAAGACGACAAGGAACGCAAATCGACGATGATGCAGGTGAACGACATTCTCGAACAGATCGTCGCCGACGAGGTCCGCAGATTGATTACGGTCGATAAAATCCGTCCGGACGGCAGAAAAGTCGACGAAATCCGTCCGTTGGACGCGCAGGTGGATCTCTTCGCACGGACGCACGGTTCGGCGATGTTCACGCGCGGTCAGACGCAGGTCATTTCGGTGACGACCCTGGGGCCTCTGGCCGACGAGCAGATCATCGACAACCTGACGGACGAAGACAGCAAGCGTTTCATGCACCATTACAACTTTCCGCCTTATTCGGTCGGCGAAGTCGGAAGAATGGGTTCGCCGGGCAGAAGAGAGATCGGACACGGCGCTTTGGGCGAACGGGCGTTGAGTTACGTGATTCCGTCCGAGGAAGAATTCCCGTATACGATCCGTTGCGTCAGCGAAGTGGTCGAATCGAACGGCTCTTCTTCGCAAGCGTCGATCTGCGCTTCGACGATGTCGCTCATGGCCGCAGGCGTGCCGATCAAGGCGCCGGTCGCCGGAATCGCGATGGGATTGATCACTTCCGGACCGTTGGACGGCAACCACCCGTATACGATTCTCACCGACATTCAGGGCATGGAAGACCACTACGGTGACATGGACTTCAAGGTAGCGGGAACGGATCAGGGCATCACCGCCTTGCAGATGGACATCAAAATCAAGGGCGTTACCAAAGAGATTTTGCAGGAAGCGCTGGCGCAGGCGCACAAGGCGCGCGCGGAGATCATGAAGGTGATCAAAGGCGCGATCAGCGCACCGCGTCCGGACGTCGGCAAGTACGCGCCGAAACTGGCGCAGATCCGGATTCCTGTCGATCGGATCAAGGACGTCATCGGTTCGCAGGGGAAAGTCATCAATGACATCATCGCCAAATGCGACGACGTAAAGATCGATATCGAAGACGACGGCAGAGTGGTGATCTACCACATGGATCGCAAGGCGATCGACAAGGCCGTGGCGATGGTCGAAGAAATCGTCCGGGAAGCCAAAGTCGGCGAAGTTTACGAGGGCAAGGTGGTCCGCATCGAATCCTTCGGCTGCTTCGTCAACTTGTTCGGCAACGTGGACGGCATGTGCCATGTTTCGCAACTGGCCTGGGAAAGAGTCAATCATCCGAAAGACGTCGTCAAGATCGGTCAGACGCTGAAAGTCAGGGTAACTGAAATCGACGAGAAGGGAAGAGTCAATCTTTCGCACAAGGAGTTCTGTCCGAAACCGGTCAAGAAAGCCGATGAAGGCAAAGAGAATAAAGAAAGCAAAGAAAGTAAAGAAAACAAAGCGTAAAAGAAGGGGCTGCACGGCGAAATCCGTCAGCCTTTTTTTGGATAAAAGTGGTGGAAAGAGTCCAAAATAGAGTCGGTGATTGGAATGAAATCGATCTGGCTCGAAGATTCAAAAAAAAGAAATTATCCCTCCCTGAAAGGCGAAAACGACACGGACGTCCTGATCATCGGAGGCGGTTTAAGCGGTCTTTCTCTGGCATACGAACTGCGGGATTCCTCCTATCGCATTCTGCTTCTCGAACAGAACCGTCTCTATCACGCGACGACCGGTTACACGACCGGGAAAGTCACGTTTCAGCACGGAAAAATTTATTCCCGTTTGTGCAAGGATTTCGGCGAAAAGACGGCGCGCGCCTATTATAAAGGCAATCGGGAAGCCATCGCGCATCTGGAAGACATCATCGGGAGAGAAAAGATCGACTGCGATTATTCCCGGTGCGATACGGTGCTGTATCTGAACCGGAAAGATGCGGAAGAGGAAAAGACGGCATATCGGAAACTGGGAATCGGTTTTGAAGAAAGTCCTTCCGGCGGCTCAATCGGATTGAAAGTGCGGAATCAGGCCGTCTTCCACGTCGTCAAATACCTCGACGGCATTCTCAACGCGCTGGAAGGAAATCCGGCGGTTTCCGTTTACGAAAACAGCAAGGTCGAACGGGTGTCCGGAAAGACCGCTTACGGAAAGGATTTCCGCGTGCATGCGAAATTCATCGTCTTCGCTTCGGCCTATCCGTGCTACCGCCGTTTCAATTTTTACTTTTTGCGTCTTCGCCCTTCGCTTTCTTTTATCGGCGCGGCAAAGACGGAGCAGGGCTCTTCCTTCGCGGGAATCCGGGAAGATAAGCCGGTCTTTTCTTTCCGCCCTTTAAACGGGGAGCAGATGCTTTTCGCGGGTTACAGCGAAGAAACCCGGCATTTTCCGTCTTATCGGGATATCGCTTTACTGGAAAAGACCGCGCAGGAATCCTTTCGCGCATCGCCGTTTTTCAACGTCTGGGTCAATCAGGACTACGCTTCCGTCGAAGGGAAACCGCTGATCGGAAGAATCAAAGAGAATCTCTTTTTCGCGGGCGGATACAACAAATGGGGAATCAGCACGTCCGTGCTGGCCTCGATGATTCTCAAAGACCTGATCCTTCGGGGTGAATCGGAATACGAGGCGGTTTTTTCGCTCAAAAAAGACCGGAGATATCTTCCGGTCATCATGAGTTTCTTCGGCAACGTGCCGACCTTTATCCGATCGAGAATTCCGCTTGGAAAAAAGAAATGCACGCATCTTCACTGCGGCCTCAGGTACAATCCTGTCAGCAAGACGTTCGACTGCCCATGTCACGGTTCGCGTTTCGACGAGGCGGGAAAAAATCTCATCGGACCGGCGAAAAAAGACCTGTGATCATTCGGCTTTGGTCGGATGCTGTTTCTGTTCTTCGAGAATATCTCTTTCCTCGTCGTATTCGTCTTCGATTTCGCCGACGAGTTCTTCGAGAATGTCTTCCATGGTCACGATGCCGATGACCTTTCCGTTTTTGTTTTTCACGATAGCCATGTGCTTCTTTTCCCGTTGTAAAGTCTTTAAAAGCCGGGAAATCTTGATGTTCGGCTTGGTGAATACCGGCTCCACGACGATCGAGTTCAGATCGGAAGAATCGTTGAGCAGCATTTCGTAGAATTCTTTCTGGTAAATCAGTCCGTACACGGTGCTGATATTGGACGTATGCGCGATCGGAAGGCGGGAATGATTGTAGGATTCAAAGATGTCCTGAATGGCATCTAGCGAATCGGAGTCCTTGACGAAGATCACGTTCTTCGCTTTGGTCATGATATCGCTGACGAGCAGGTCGCCGTATTCCAGCGTGTTGAGAATCAGGTTTTTCTCGATGCCGTTGAGTATGCCGTCTTCGTGGATTTCGTCGACGAGAATCTGAAATTCTTCTTCGGTCATCACTTCCGGTTCTTTGAATCCGCAGATTTTCTTGATCCCCTTTTTGATCATCTCGAACAGAAAAGAAATCGGATAGAAGATGTAAAGCAGAACGTACAGCGGATAAACCGAAATCATCGCGAATTTTTCCGGCGCCATTTTGGCGAAGGTCTTCGGAAAGATTTCCCCGAAAATCAGCACGCAGACCGTGACGATGAGCGTCCCGATCGATGTCGAAAAAGACATCGCCACGAACAGAATCGTCGCAAGAGAGGTTCCCACGATATTCACGATGTTGTTGCCGATCAGCACGGTGGTCAGCAGTTTGTCATATTTATTTCGGAGTTGAAGCGCCAGCCGGGCGCTTTTGCTTGTTTTGGCGATTTTTTTCATCCTTACTTCCGAGAAAGAAGTGAAGGCGGTCTCGCTGGCGGAGAAGAAAGCCGATGCCAGCAAGAGCAGAATAAGAGCGGTTACGATAAGACTGGGGTGATCCATAATGTTGTGTTTTTTTCCTCCTGAATATAAAAATAAGGATAGCATAACGTCGGGGAATTATCAAGCGAAATGTCGGATCGCGCGGCGGAGAGGTCCGCGAAAAGGGGGAAATCGCTTTGAGAAAAAGACTTTTTCGTCGGTTTTGATCCTTGCGTCGGATCGTTTCCGCTTAAAAATGCAAGCGCTTTCAGTTTTTTGTTTGCACCGACAGCGAAATGTGGTATGATATCGGTAAACTTGGAGGGAAAAATGAAAAAGAAAGTTATTTTGATGGTGCTTTGCTCTTTGGCATTGGTCGGCTGTTCATCGACGAAGAGTTCAGGCGCCGGAAACGACGGATCGATCGCGGACGCGTCGAGCACTCCGAACGTCGTCGACGATAACCGGGTTCATGCCGACGAAAATCTGTCCGAGACGACGGCGATCAAGGTGCATTACGCCCGGAATGACGGCAATTACACGAACTGGGGAATCTGGACGTGGCAGTATCAACCGACTTCTACCGACGGGAAAATGCTGATGTTTACCGAATCGGACGGGGTATACGGCAACTACACGATCATCGATTTAGTCAACGACAGCCGTTATCAGGGGGCGACGACGATCGGTTTCATCTGCAAAACGCATACCGGGACCAGCGACACGACCTGGACTCCGGGCAAAACCGATATCGCTTCGGACCGCTTCATCGAAGTGCCGGAGACGGCGCCGGGAGGCATTTACGACATTTACCTTTACGAGGGAGTCGAAGACGTGATGACTTCGTTGGAAGAAGCGCTGAAAGACAAGATCGTTTCCAGCGATTTCACCGATAAGACGACGATCAGCACGAGTCTGATTCTTTCCGCGGAGGTTTCTTCGATCACCGAAGGCATGTTTCACGTCTACGAAGACGGTGTCGAGCAGGAACTGGCATCCTTTGCTTACGCGGACAAACGGGTTACAGCCCGATTGAGCAAGGAGGCCGACATCACGAAGACCTACACGGTCAAGGTCGATTTCCCGTCCGGTGCGTTGCAGATGGACGTGGGCATTTCCTGCTTCTACGACGATCCGTCTTTCATCGACAATTACACCTATTACGGCGACGATCTGGGCGTTACGTTCAACGGGGATCATTCGACGACGACGTTCAAAGTCTGGGCGCCGTTATCGTCGAAAGTCGTCCTCAATCTCTACGATTCCGGAACGACTCCGGAATACGAGGCGGAAGCGGGGAAACTCGAAAACTACGAATTCGTTCAGACCTATCCGACGCGGAAAATGGAAATGAAAAAATGCGCGCAGGGCGTGTGGTCGATTACGGTTCCGGCCAATCTTCACGGCCGTTACTACACGTATACGGTGACCAACGGCGCGACGACTTCCGAAGTGGTCGATCCGTATGCCCGTTCCGCGGGAATCGACGGCAAGCGGGGAATGATCGTCGATTTCGACATCGTCAACGAAGAACTGAACTGGGACGAGGTCGAAAGACCGGATCGCATCGAGGACGCCACCGACGCGAGCATCTACGAAGTTCACGTCCGCGACGTGACGATCGACGAGACTTCCGGCGTGGAAAGTTCCAAACGCGGAACGTATCTCGGTCTGGCGGAGAAAAACACGTCCTATACTTCGGACGGAACGACGGTTTCGACCGGATTGGCGAGCATCAAAGAACTGGGCGTCACGCACATTCAGTTGCAACCGGTCTACGATTTCCATTCCGTCGACGAAGCGACCAAATTGAAATACAACTGGGGATACGATCCGGAAAACTACAATTGTCTGGAAGGTTCCTATTCGACGAATCCGTGGGACGGTCTGACGAGGATCAAAGAATTCAAAACGATGATGAGATCGATTTCGGAAGAGGGATTGCTCGTCAACATGGATGTGGTCTTCAACCACACGTTCGGTTCCGGAGACACCAATTTTGAAAAGATCATTCCGGGATACTATCACCGGATGAACGAAGACGGCACATACTCCGATGGTTCCGGCTGCGGCAACGAAATGGCTTCGGAACGGGCGATGTATCGCAAGTTCGTCGTCGATTCCTGCAAATTCTGGATGAGCGAATACAAGATCGCGGGGTTCCGTTTCGATCTGATGGCGCTTCTGGACACGACGACGATGGAGACCGTGTACACCGAGTGCGCGAAAATCTACGATAAGGTGATGGTGTACGGCGAACCTTGGTCGGGCGGAACGTCCACCGATACCTATGTGCAGTCCAATAAGACGACCATTCAGGGAATCAAGGGCGTAGGCGCGTTCAACGACTCCTTCCGCAACGCGGTGCGGGGCGATAACGCATTAAGCGCCGGCTGGGTGCAGAATTCCGCTTCGTCCACCGACGCGATCGTTCAGGGCATCTGGGGACAATTCTCAGAAAGCCTGACGAATCCGTTGAAAACGGTCAATTACGTGTCCTGTCACGACAATTACACGCTTTTCGATCAGATCGACCGCACGGTCGGAACGACGGCGACGATGAGCCGCAAGATCGATCAGGTCGAGCAGGCGCAGGCGATGGTCTTCATGAGTCAGGGCATTTCCTTCATTCACGGCGGGGAAGAATTCCTGCGGACGAAGGCGGCGGGAACGGATCAGCAGATTCACAATTCCTACAATGCCGGCGACGCCGTGAACAAATTCGATTACGCCCGGAAGATCCAGTACGCCGACGTTTACGCGTTCATGAAAGAAATCATCGGAATCCGGAATGCATTCAAAGGGTTCCGTCTGACTTCTTACGATGCGATCAGCCAGGCTTTGGAAGTCAATGCGCAGAGTTCTCTGATCGACTACACGCTGACCTATGAAGGAAGCACATACCGCGTGGTTTCCAACAGCGGAAGCGCCGCGACGATTTCCGGTCTTTCGGGGTATACGCTTCTGGCGTCCAATCAGAATCGGACGTCGGGAAGTTCTTCGATCGCGCAGAACGAAATCTGCGTGTTCCGCAAGTAAAGGGAGGATCAGACAAAAATGAAAAAAGCATGGATTTTAACGCTTTCACTCCTGACTTTGATGAGCCTGAGCAATTGCTCGAAGAAAAAAGACCCTTCGAGTTCGATCGATTCCAGCGTCACGGACAGTTCTTCGGGAACTTCTTCGAGTTCGTCCTACTCCGTCGTCGGAAGCGAAACGGCGACCAGCCATACCGTCGTTTTTTACAGCAACATCTCCGGGAAAAAGGACATTTACGCGCTTTATTACGTCGAAGACGGACAAAAGATCAAAAAGTTTTATCTGACGGAAACCGGGTATAGGTCGTCGTTGTGGTACTACGACGCTTTCGGAACGAAACCGTTCGACTTCGACACGCCGATCACCGGCGATCTGGAACTGTACGCCTATCCGATGGCTTATGTGTACGACACCGAGATCAACGAGTACGAGGAAACCGGCGATTTCGATATCCGCTGGGTGAATTCGCCGAACTGCTCGTTCGTTCTAAGCGACAGCGGCACGCTTCCTTCCAAAGCCAATGCCGGCGATACGATCGCCTTTACGATTGCCTATTCGTACTTCGCCATCAGTGAAGCGACGGTTACCGTCGACGATCAGGCGATCGTTCCCGACGAATCCGGCGTTTACACGCTGAACGTGACGGGGAATCACACGATCGTTTCTTCCGGCGTCGAAGTCAGCGAAACGGGAACAACCGGCGCGTATACTCTCTATGTCGACGGTGCGTCTTACAAGATGACGTACCATGCCGGAGATTACGGAACCGAATACATGGTTACCGGCGTCCGGATGGAAAAAGGCGACACCTTCTACGTCGAGGATGCCGGCGGAGTCAAATTCCGCAAGGTGGAAAACGCCGGATACGAAGACGGATTCGTCGCGCCGAGAAGCGGCAGTTACGATTTCTACTTCAAAGTGGACGCGCAATGCACGTGGGTGACGATTCCCGAAGCGGTCTATTCCTATACCATTGCCGACGGGAACGCCGTGGAGATGACTTCTTCGCGCGCCGACGTCGATCTGACTTCGGGGCAGTCGTTAAAAATCTACATGGACGGAGAAAAACTTCTGACGACCTATACCGCGACGAAGGACGGAAAATACACGATCCTCGTCAACGGCGAAACGGCGACGGTCAGGGAGTACTCCGATCAGCCGATCACGTATACCTATTATCTGAAACCGAATTCCAACTGGCTGGGAGATAACGCGCGCTTTGCCGCCTATCTCTGGGGAAGCACCGGAAATACGTGGGTGGATCTCTCTCTTGTTAACGGGGACATCTATGCGTTGACATTGAGCGAAGAGCAGATGCTTACCTACAATACGGGGGTCATCTTCTGCCGCATGGATCCGACGACCGCGTCGAATAGTTGGGACAGCAAGTGGAACCAGACAGCCGATCTGAGCCTTCCGACCGACGGAAAGAATCTCTACACCGTCGCGCCGGATACCTGGGACAAAGGCGGAGGAACCTGGTCGGTCCGATAAGAATCCAAGAAAACGGATAACGAAATATCCGTTTTTTTGTCGGACGGAAATTGTATTTTTGTTCGGAAAATGATATGATAAGCAATCAGTGAATGCGCGCTGAAAGAGGGAGGTCATGCGATGAAAGAGATGTTTCAATCGGTCAAAAGTTGTTGGAAAGAAACGCTGGCCACGCCGCTTTTGATGATCGGCGAGGTTCTGATGGAAGTGCTGATTCCCTATATCGTCAGCGTTTTGCTGGGCTTTTTATACATCATCAATCAGAATCCGGCGCAGGCCGGCGATCTGGCGCTTCAAATTTACGAAGCGTTGCAGCCGAAAATCGGCGATCTGGCCCTGATTTCTTTCGCGGGAATCGCCATCGTGGTCTGTTCGGCGATCTCTTTGGTGTTCGGCGTGGCGGGCGCGAAAGTCGGCGCGAAGGCCGGCGCGAAATTCGCCAAAAGCCTGAGAGAGAGAATGTATCGGAACATTCAGGATTTCTCTTTTGAAAACATCGACAAGTTTCAGACTTCGTCTTTAATCACGCGTCTGACGACGGACGTTACCAACGTTCAGCAGGCTTTCGTAATGCTGATCCGGATGTTCGTCCGTTCGCCGATCATGTTCGTGCTTTCGTTGATCATGTGCCTTTCGACCAATGCCGATCTTTCGGTAATCTTCGCGATCGCGATTCCGATTCTGATCGTCAGTCTGCTTTGGATCGCGATGTCGGCGCATCCGATTTTCCGGAAGATGTTCGACAAATACGACGCGATGAATGAGCGGTTGCAGGAAAATCTGATCGGAATCCGCGTCGTCAAATCCTTTAACCGGGAAGATTTTGAAATCGAAAAGTTCAGCAAAAGCAAAGACGAAATCCGCGATCTGGGCATCGCGGCCGAGAAGATACTGGTTTTCAACAGCCCGATCATGAATCTGGTGATGTACGCGAGCAATCTCGCGGTCTGCTATTTCGGAACGAAGTTCTTCATCGTCAAAGGGACGATGGGCGTCCCGGAACTGAACCTGTATCTGTCTTACTGCACGCAGATCCTCAGTTCGTTGATGACGGTGTCGATGATGTTCGTCATGGTCGTGATGTCGAAGGCCAGCGTCAATCGGATCAGCGAAGTGCTGAAAGAAAAATCCGCGCTGACGAACCGGGAAAATCCGATCGGCGAAATTCCAAACGGCGCTATCGATTTTGAAAACGTCGACTTTTCCTATACTCACGACGCGGACAATCTGAATCTGGAAAACATCGATCTTCACATTCGTTCCGGCGAGATGATCGGCATCGTCGGCGGAACGGGGTCGAGCAAGACGACGCTCGTGAGCCTGATTCCCCGCCTTTACGATCCGTTGAAAGGAACGGTGAAAGTCGGCGGTATCGACGTGAAAGCGTACGATCTGGATGCCTTGCGCAACAACGTCGCGGTGGTCTTGCAGAAAAACGTGCTGTTTTCCGGAACGATCCGAGAAAACCTGAAATGGGGAAACGAAAACGCCGACGACGAGGAAATTCTGGAAGCCTGCAAGAACGCGGAAGCGTATGATTTCATCGTGCATTCGCCGGACGGCCTCGATACCGATCTCGGACAGGGAGGATGCAATGTTTCCGGCGGGCAAAAGCAACGGCTCTGCATCGCCCGTGCCCTGTTGAAGAAGCCGAAAGTGCTGATTCTCGACGATTCCACCAGCGCGGTCGATACGAAGACCGACGCTTTGATCCGTTCGTCATTGCGGAAAAACGTGCCGCAGATCACCAAGATCATCATCGCTCAACGGATGAACTCGATCATGGACGCCGACCGGATTCTCGTTCTCGACGAAGGGAAGATCAACGGGTTCGGCACGCACGAAGAGTTGTTGAAGACGAACAAGATCTATCAGGACATCTACGCTTCCCAGATGAAAGGAGAGGAATAGCATGGCGCGACAAGTACTAAGAGGAACAGCCCGTCCGAAAGACGCGAAGAAGACGTTCTTCCGCCTGATGGCCTATTTCAAAAAGCATCTCGGGCAGTTTGTGATCGTCATTCTGATGATCGTGGTGCAGGCGCTGACATCGCTTCTCGCCGTCCGATGTCTGGGCAATCTGATCGATACGGATATACCGAATCTGATCGACGCGGTTAGCGGCAATCCGCTCGTCGATTCCGATTCGGCTTTCAGGGCTTTCAATCTGGAAATCCTGTGGATGGGAATTATCTATCTTCTCAGCGTCGTTTCGACCTATGTGTACAATCTGCTGATGGCGACGATTTCCCGGAGCATTCTGGCCGAAATCCGTGGGGACATCTTCGTTCACATGGAAAAACTGCCGATCCGCTTTTTCGACAGCCACACGCACGGCGAACTGATGAGTTACTACACCAACGACGTCGACGCGATCCGGCAGATGCTCTCGCAGGCGATTCCCCAGATCATTTCCAGCGTGATCACGGTGGTTTCCACCTTCATCTATATGCTGATCGCTTCGCTGGAACTGACCTTGGTCTGCATCGTCATGGTGAGCATCGTTCTGTTCGCTTCTTCGCGGATCGCAAAGCGTTCGGGAAAGTATTTCGTCCGTCAGCAGGCGGATTTAGGCCGCCTCAACGGCTATATCGAAGAGATGATCGAAGGGCAGAAAGTCATCAAGGTCTTCTGTCACGAGAAAAAGGCCAACGAAGATTTCGACAAGATCAACGACGACCTGACGGTCTCTTACGCCAAGGCCAACGGCGCGGCCTTCGCTTTCGGTCCTTTGACCAACAACCTCAATCACATTCATTACGCGGTCACCGCGCTGGTCGGCGCGATCATGATGGTGATGCATTTCAGCCTGCTTCCGAGTCAGGCGATGAGCGCGGGATTATTGATTTCGTTTCTGATTCTGACGAAGCAGTTCGGCATGCCGATTTCGCAGATTTCACAGCAATTCAACTCGATCATCATCGCGTTGGCTTCCAGCGAACGCGTGTTTTCGATCATCGATATGCCTCCGGAGCAAGACGAGGGTTACGTCAGCCTGACGTACGGCGTGAAAGACGAAGAGGGAAATTGGAAAGAATCAGAAGAAAAAACGCCGCATCCGCTTTGGAAACACCCGCATTCGGACGGTACGCTGACATTGGAGGAAGTCAAAGGGAACGTCGTCTTCGATCACGTCGATTTCGGCTACGATGAGCGGAAGCAGATTCTTCACGACATCTCTCTTTACGCCAAACCGGGACAAAAAATCGCTTTCGTCGGTTCAACCGGCGCCGGGAAAACCACGATCACCAACCTGATCAATCGGTTTTACGATGTGCAGGACGGGAAAATCCGCATCGACGGGATCAATATCAACAAGATCAGAAAATCCGATCTGAGAAGAACGCAATCGATCGTCTTGCAGGATACGCATTTGTTTACCGATACGGTCCTGGGAAATATCCGCTACGGCCGGCTGGACGCCACCGACGAGGAATGCATCCGCGCGGCGAAACTGGCGAACGCGCACTACTTCATTTCGCATCTTCCGGAGGGCTATCACACCCTTTTAGTCAACGACGCGGGAAATCTGTCGCAGGGGCAAAGGCAGTTGATCGCCATCGCCCGCGCCGCGGTCGCCAATCCGGCGGTGTTGATTCTCGACGAAGCGACTTCTTCGATCGACACGCGCACGGAACGCCTGATCGAAAAGGGAATGGATCAGTTGATGGAGGGGCGGACGGTCTTCGTCATCGCGCACCGCCTTTCGACGGTTCGCAATTCGCAAGCCATCATCGTGCTGGAAAACGGAACGATCATCGAAAGAGGCGATCACGAGTCATTGATCCGCCAGAACGGCAAATACTATCAACTGTACACAGGTGCATTTGAACTGGAATAGGAGGAGAGAAGATGTTGGTGAAAATTTCAAAAGAGGTGCAGGAAGCGCTGAACGAAGGGCGTCCGGTCGTGGCTTTGGAGTCGACGATCATTTCGCACGGAATGCCGTATCCGGAAAACGTCGAAACGGCGCTGGAAGTCGAAAGAATCATCCGGGAAAACGGCGCGGTTCCGGCGACGATCGGCATCATCGAAGGCGTTCCGATCGTGGGAATGAGTCCGGAGGAAATCGAGGAATTCGGAAAGCGGAAGGGGATTCTGAAAGCGTCGAGAAGAGATGTTCCCGTCATCATGAGTCAAAAAGCGTGGGGCGCGACGACGGTCGCCACGACGATGATTTTCGCCGCGTATGCCGGCATTGAAGTCTTCGTCACCGGCGGTATCGGCGGCGTCCATAAAAACGCGCCGCAAACGTTCGACATCTCCGCCGATTTGCAGGAATTGGCGCACACCGACGTGACGGTCGTCTGCGCGGGGGCAAAAGCGATTCTGGATCTGCCTCTGACGTTGGAATACCTGGAAACCTTCGGCGTTCCGGTGCTGGGATACCGATCGGATCATCTCGGCGCCTTTTATTCTTCGGATTCCGGTCTGAACGTCGATTATCGCATGGACAGTCCGGAAGAAGTCGCGTCGGCGATTTGGTTCAAGAGAAAACTGGGTCTCAAAGGCGGCGTTCTGGTTTCCAATCCGATTCCGAAAGAGGACGAAATTCCCAACGAAAAAATCAATGCGTTTATCGACGCGGCTTTGAAAGACGCCGAAAAGAATCGCATTCACGGCAAAGAAATCACGCCGTATTTGCTTTCCCATATCAAAGAACACACGAAAGGGGAATCGCTGAAAGCGAACATTCGTCTGGTCTATCACAATGCCGAAGTCGGCGCGGCGATCGCAAAAGCCTACGCGAATATCCGAAAGAGCGGTTTATAGGCTTTTGCTTTTCAGGATCAGATTCGTCGCCGTCCTGTAACCGAGTCTCCGGTAAAAACGGCGGTGTTTTTCGTCGTTGACCATCTGCAACTGAATCAGAAGCGCGCCCTTCTTTTTCACGCGCTTTTCCAATTCTTTCATCAATGCCGTTCCGTATCCGCGATTCTGCGCGGAGGAGGCGACCAGTATTTCCGCAAGATCGTAGACGAAACCGTCGTCGTACTGTTCAAAGTAGCCCAGAACGAACCCGATCAGCGTTCCTTCTTCCTCGACCAGCAGGCAATAGGAATCCCGGCGGGTCAGAATCTGAGAAATCCTTTTTCCGGTCGTTTCTTCGTTCCATCGACCCTGCTCGTTCAGATTGTAATAATCGATGTACAGCGCGACGATTTCGGGAAGATCGCGCTTTCGGATGCGGCGGATTTTCATAGGTAACGGTCCAGATACGCTTCGATCAGAAGGCATTCCTTATCCGAGGCTTTTTTCCGGCATTCTTCCGCCGTATCGGCCGAAATTCCGACGATTTCTTCGCCCCAAAAGGATTCGATGACGCGATATACGCCGTTTTCTTCGGCAATGACGTCGTTGACGAAGACGGCCATGTCGACTTTTTCCCCGTTCCGGTAGGTGACGATGGACGGTACTCTTCCCTCGCGGTACGAATCGAACTGAAACCGGGATTTGAATTCCGTCCAGATTGCCGAATTGCGGACGGCGCTGACTTCAAAGAAGGTCAGTTCTTTTCCGCTTTCCGCGAGATATCCGTCCAGAAACCGGGATTTGAATTCCTGACAGTCCGGGCAATCGTACCACGAGAAGAGAATGCTGACCTCAGACGGACTTTGAATCAGGCTTTCGATTTCCGAATAGCCGAGCGAATGAAAGCGAACCATTGTTTCCTCCCCGTAGTAGTCGTATTCTTCCAGATCGTTGCCGATCCGATAAGGCGATGCCGTATAGTATTTTCCGACCTGATCGGAAAAAGCCTTTTCCGAAGCGTAGATTTTCGGATCGTATTCGATGTAACGGATGTCCTTTCCGTCGTCGAAGAGTAAAAGCGAAGCGCTTGCGACGATGCTCCGAAGGCGATATTCTTCGTCTTCGGACAGAAGTTCGACCGTTTTCCGGTACTCCTGGATTTCGATCCAGTAGATCGGAAGGGAAGTCGTCTGAATATAGGCTTTCATCGGCGCCTGAATGCGCTTGCAGGTCTCACAGCCGACTTGGGCGATCGTCAGCACGAAGTCTTTTTTCTGTCCGATCAAATCGAGAAGATCGCCGCTGTCGGTGTAGACGAACGTATCGATCCGATCGATCGTGTCGACGGACAGGATAGCCTCTTTTTTTTCCGGAGAACAGGAAAAAAGAAAGAGCAAATTCAGCACGGTGAAAATCCGAAAAAACTTTTGAACCATAAGCGAACCTCTTTTCCATTATAGCATTTCGGAAAACGGCGTGAAAATACTTTCTTTCCGGATTTTATTTTACAACTTTCGACTTTGCCTCGTGATAAAGTACGGGTGAAGGGAATCCGGAGGGGGAAAATGAATAATCAGGATTACGAAGTGTTTCTTTTGGCGCGAAGTTACGCCGATCGGGAAGAGTACGCGAAAGCGGTCGAATTGCTCGAACTTCTTTCCCGGAAAGGGAATCGGAAGGCGATTTTTGAACTGGCACTATTGTACTGCCGCTTTCAACCGGAAATTCATCTGCACAAGGCCGTCAATCTGTTCACGCTCGCGGGCGAACTGGGCTATCCGGAAAGTTACTATTATCTAGGCAAAATCTACTACGAAAGGAAAGAATACGCGGAAGCCTACCGCTTTTTTGAAAGAGGGAAAAAGAAAGCGGAAAGCCACCTCTATTTAGGGAAAATCGCCTTGGAAGCGCAGGTGAAAAACGTTTCCAAACGCGTTGCCTTCGTGAATTTTCTGGAAGGAAGCAAGCGAAGAGTGTACGAGTGCGATTATTATCTGGCTATTTGCTACCGGTTCGGTTACGGAATCCGGAAAGACGACGAAAAGGCGGAGTACTATCTGAAAAGGGCCAGGGCGCATCGGATCGACGACAGTTATCACCTTCTGAAAAACTGAACGGAAGGCGAAAAAGAATTCGATAATTCTTTACTTATTTATTTTAAGAATCCGTCACAAAACATTGAAATCCGGCGCGGAATATGGCACAATTTGAGTTGTGGTAAAGAAAGGATTACTGACAGTTATGTACAATTATGTTTATACAAATGACGTCAAGGAAGAATGCGTCGTCAGAAAAGGCTGCGATCACGGACCTGCACCGATTCCGGAAGAAGGCAAATGGGTCAAATCGAAGCAGATCACCGATATTTCGGCATTGAGCCACGGCATCGGTTGGTGTGCGCCGCAGCAGGGCGCCTGCAAGTTGACTTTGAATGTCAAAGAGGGCGTGATCGAAGAGGCGCTGGTGGAAACCATCGGTTGCTCGGGCATGACGCATTCCGCGGCCATGGCGGCGGAAATTCTTCAAGGAAAGACGATTCTCGAAGCGCTGAACACCGATCTGGTCTGCGACGCGATCAACGTGGCGATGAGAGAAATCTTCAAGCAGTTGGTTTACGGCCGTTCCCAGACGGCTTTCTCGGAAGGCGGTCTTCCGATCGGATCTTCGCTCGACGATCTCGGAAAGGGCCTCAGGAGTCAGGTCGGAACGATGTTCGGAACGAAGTTGAAAGGACCTCGCTATCTGGAAATGGCGGAAGGCTACGTGCTGAAAATCGCTCTTGACGACAACGACGAAATCTGCGGCTACCAATATGTCAATCTCGGCAAGATGATGGATGCGATCAAAAAAGGAACCGATCCGAAAGTCGCGTACGAATCCTGCATCGGGAAATACGGACGTTTCGACGATGCGCCGAAACACATCGATCCGAGAAAAGAATAGGAGAAACGAGTATGGCAACCTTTGAAAATCAAGAACGTCGGATGGACGGCATCCGCGAATGTTTGAAAAAATACGGCATCGCCAGCCTGGACGAAGCCAGAGAAATCTGCCTGTCGAAAGGCATCGATGTGGAAAAAATCGTGCTGGGCGTTCAGCCGATCGCTTTCCAGAACGCCGTTTGGGCGTATACGTTAGGAACGGCGATCGCCCTGAAAGAAAACGCGGCCAGCGCTTCCGAGGCCTCGCATCTGGTCGGCGTGGGCTTGCAGGCGTTCTGCATTCCGGGCTCGGTCGCGGAAACCCGCAAGGTGGGTCTCGGACACGGCGATCTTGGCGCGATGTTACTCGATGAAAAGACCGAGTGCTTCTGCTTCCTGGCCGGACACGAATCTTTCGCCGCGGCGGAAGGGGCGATCGGTATCGCCAGAAACGCCAATAAGGTGAGAGTCAAGCCGCTTCGCGTCATTCTGAACGGTTTGGGAAAAGACGCAGCGTACATCATTTCCCGGATCAACGGATTCACCTACGTTCAGACCGAATATGATTTCGAGCATTCCAAACTGAACGTGGTCAGAGAAGTTCCGTTCTCGACGGGAGAAAGAAGCGCGATCAAGTGCTACGGCGCCGATGAGGTCAACGAAGGCGTGGCGATCATGATTCACGAAAAAGTCGGCGTATCGATCACCGGAAACTCGACCAACCCGGTCCGGTTCCAGCATCTGGTGGCCGGCACATACAAGAAATGGGCCAACGAAAACAACTTCAAGTACTTCTCGGTGGCTTCCGGCGGCGGAACCGGAAGAACCCTGCACCCGGACAACATGGCCGCGGGACCTTCCTCTTACGGTCTGACCGATACGTTAGGAAGAGTGCACGGAGACGCTCAGTTCGCCGGATCTTCTTCCGTCCCGGCTCACGTGGAAATGATGGGACTGATCGGCATGGGCAACAACCCGATGGTCGGCGCGACGGTTTCCTGCGCGGTGGCCGTGAGTCTCGCACTGAAAAAATAAAAAGCAAACGAAAGTCCATCCGCCCGGATGGGCTTTTTATTTGGACAAAAATGGGAATAAACTCGCAAAATGTCGAACTTTCTGGAAAATAATAAAAAAATGTAAAAAAAAGGCGAATTCATACTAGAATTTTTTTGTATATTCTGGAAAGGAGAAAAGACAATGTCTTTAAAAAAAGAAGAGAAGGCTATCATGGAAATCGCCGAGAAGTACAAAAAAACGTTCAGCAATCTGATCAAAAACGGAAAAGAATCGAATCTTCCGCAGTTGCTGAAAGATGAATCGCAACCCTATTTTTCTTCGGTCAATATTCTCGATTACGCCAAGGAGAATCTGAATTTCGATCAGCGGTTCATCATTCACATTCATTTCTGTCTGTCCTTGATGAAACCGCAGGAAAGAGAAATCATCTGGAAGGAGTTTTTTATCACCCAGACGAGCGAAAACAAGATCAACTGGTGGTCGTATCACTATGCACGTTCGACGTATTATCGGATCCGCAATCGCGCGATCCTCAACTTTTATCGCCTATGCGTGTAGGAATGTTCGGCGTGTTGGGAATTGTACTGTCGCTTGTCTTTCCGGAAGCGCAAAGCGATCGGGCGTGCGTGTTCAAATCCGCCCGTCTTGTCTACGATTCAAGCGGATTCCGGTTTGATTTTGAAGAAATTTCCGGCTTTTTCGATACGTTTCAGGTGGAAGTCAACCGAAAAACGACGATGAAAGTAAACGGACTGAAACGGCTTTCGTCCATTCCTCTCGACTCCTTGATTTCCGGGGAGAACAACGAAATCCGCGTGAGGTTCGATCAGAAGACATACGCCTTTTACCTTTTTCTTCCCCGCACGGTCGAAGAAAGGGGAAACGGCTTTTCGTTCAACGACCTGATCGACGATGCGGAGGGAAATATCGAATTTCAGAACGCGCAGTACTTTCAGATGCAGAACTACGAAAGCGAAACGGACAATTCTCTTCCTTATTTCGATCTTAACGGTCTGCCGGACTTTTCTTTCGACGCGCGGTACGTTCTTGCCGATCAGATCGAAATGGTTCTCTTTTCGGAGGGTCTCTTTCCGTCTTTGGACAGCGCGGACGAATTCCATTTCCTTCTGTCTTCGGCGAAAAAGGAAAAGGGGTACGCGTTTGTCTATCGCGGGATCAATCCGTCTTATCACCCGGAAGCGGGGAAGGATTTTTACCGCGACGAACTGTATTTTGAAAAGTTTTTTCAGGCGAAACGCATCGACGTTCGCGTTACGCTTAAACGGATCTACGGAAGTCCGATCGACCTCTTTTTCGAGCAGACGGTCGATCTTGCGCCGCCTTTATTCGGAAAAGAAGGAACGTATGCGATTCGGATCACCGATTCCGAAGAGGGCGAATACGAATGGGGGTTTGATTTATGATCGTCCTGATTCTGCTTTTTTCTTTCACCTTGCTGTTTCCTTTCGAGGCGGTGAAAAGCGAAGTGAACCGATACCTCGACCTGTTTCTTCCCTATGCGTATTACGATGCGATCGTTTCGGAAAAGGAAGGCGCTGTTTTAAATCAGGAAAAGATGATGAAAGAGGTCAACGCCGCTTTAAACCTCTATTTCGCCTCATTCGATTCTTTCGAGCGGGTGCAAACTTACTATTCCTTTGAGGGACTGAGGGTTTCCTTCTCTCTGCACTATGTTTACCGTTTCCGCTCGTTCAGGATCGCAAAGGAGATCGTTTCCGATGAAAAAAGATAAGGTCAAACTCGTTTTTTGCTTTTTGATCGCGATGACGGATTTCTTCTTCGGTTTTTACGGATCGGTTTTTTCGTGGATAATTTTTATCGCTTTAATGGGAATTTCTGAACGAAAACAGCGTCGTTTTCGTCTGAAACTCAGCCGTCTGAAACTCGTCAATCCGCTTTTTCGGGAAAAAAGAGAGAAACTGATCCGCGCTTTCGGCGCGTCGGATCTGAACGAGGAAGAATACTGTTCGCTCCTGAAAGAGCAGGCCGGAAGCAAGGCGGAGAAGCGCTTCTTTGAGGAATTGAAATGCTGTCGGAACACGACGGGTATCGCCCGACTGATCCGCGATTACGAATCTGAATGCGAGGAAAAAGGCGGAAATCTAGTCTTCGACCGCCTGCTGTTTGCGTGGACGATCGTGCTGTATTCGCTGGTGTTTCCGCATTTCCGTTTGTCATTTTCGCCTTATCTTCTGAGCGTTCTTTTCAATGCCGCCTTGATTCTCCTGGAAATGCTTCCGCGCCGGATTTCTACGACCGAAGCCTTTTTCCTATCCTTTCAGCGGAAACTCGCCTATATGAGTCCGACGGACAGTTTTGAATCGACGCGAAAGGCCTATCCGAAAGCCGCGCGCGGATTGGAGGGATTCAGCGAATGCGTCCGCGAGAAGAAGTTCGATGCGCGGTGGTTTTCTTCGCCTTCGGGCGAGATGATGATTGCAATGTATGGCGCGCTTTCTTCCGGCAAGGGCAACTTCCGCGATTTGGAAGACGCGGCATTCCGGATTCGCTTGAAGCGCCGGGAAAACCGTCGTCTTCTGGAACAGGGGATTCTCGCTTTGGTCTATCTGGGCCTGATCGGCGGAGGAATCCTCGCATGAATCGAAGTCTGATCTGGGCGATCGCCGGATTGTCCCTTCTTGCTTTGAACTACGGCGTTCGCGATCTGATCGCGCGTCAGGAAACGCTGGGTATCCTGAAAACCTGCGCGATCTTATTGGAGAAAGACGTTTCGGATCAGGGCGTTCTTCTTCCGGCGACGGAAGCGGTCTTTGAAAAATACCGGATCGTTTGGGAATCCGACGAAAAGGGCTATTATCTGAAAGCCGCATATTATTCTTTCACGAAAAGCGAAGAAACCGATGTTACCTTTTTCGTTCCGATAAGTCGGTGAAGACAGCCTCGAACTGCGCTTCTAAATCCTCCTGAACGCCGTCGTTTTCGATCAGATAGTCGCATCGATACGCGTAATGGTCGAATTTTGAAGTGCTGTTGATGGACAGCGCCTGCGCGATGTTCGGGGTGTTTCGTTTTCTCAGATGTTCGATCTGGGAGGCGGAGGAACAGGTCACGCCGATCACGTAGTCGAACAAAAGGTGAAAACGGGTTTCAAACAGAAGAGGAACTTCGACCGCGACGAGAGGAACGGTCTTATGGCTTGTCAGAAAGCGGCGGACGCTTTCCTTGACCAGCGGATGAATCAGGGCTTCGAGTTTTTTCTTCATCGCCGGCTCTTTTTCGACGATCTGGCGAAGATATCCGCGGGAAATCGTCTGATTGTCGTTGAGTACCTGTTCCGAGAACAGGACAACCATCTGCTTTTTGACTTCGTCTTTCCCGTAAAGTTCGCGGACGACCTCATCAGAGGAGAGTACCGGCACGCCTTTCGCTTTGAATAAGCGAAGAACGGTGGATTTTCCCGAAGCAATCTTCCCGGTGATGGCGACGGAAAGACCGACGTTCTGACATCTCGGGCAGTACGTGGTCCCTCTTCCGTGCAGTTTGCTCTTCAACAGGCGCGTTGCGCAGATCGGGCAGGGCTTTCCGGCTTTCCCGTAGACGTTGAGCCGGTGCTGAAACCGTCCGGAGACGTCCCGGTCGGGGTGATAACTGGAACCGGTCGAGCCGCCGGCAAGAATCGCGTCGTTCAGCGTTTCAACCGAAAAGGTCAGTATATCGCGACAGTTTTCTTTCGTCAGGGCGTCGGCTTTAAGAAAAGGATTCAGACGGCACTTGAAAAGAACCTCGTCGCAATAGATGTTTCCGAGTCCGGAGAGAATGCTCTGATCGAGAAGACAGGTCTTGATCTCGGTCGAGGTTTTCCGGAAAATGCGGAAAAGGTATTCCGGATCGTCGACGTCGAATGGCTCCGGACCGAGATGACAAAGTTCCGGGTTGGAATCGATCCGGTCGGTCGGGCAGAGAGACATGACGCCGAAACGGCGGGAATCTTCGTAGCAGAGCCGCGTTCCGTCGTCCAGATGAAAGAGAACGCGGGCATACGGGCTGATTTTTTCGCCTTTTTCGAGGCAACGATATTTTCCTTCCATGCGCAGGTGAGAGATCAGCGTCTGATTTCCGTCGAAGTGAAAGAGAAGATACTTTCCTTTTCGGCTCACGGAAAGAAGCGTCTTTCCTTTCAGCCCCTCGACGAATTCATCGAGCGGACTGTGGATCATCTTCGGATAGAGGACTTCGACGCGGACGATCGTGCGACGGAGGTATCGGGATTCGAGAATCCGCCGAACGGTCTCGACTTCAGGTAATTCAGGCATAGCGGTTTCCTTTCATTTGCATTCGTACCATGTCTTGGCGATGCTTCCGTCGACTTTGAGTTTGACTTTCAGTGTATCGACGCAGTTTTCCATGATGGTTTTCAGAATCGCCGGCATTTTTTCGCATTCTTCTTTCGGAACTTTGAAGATCAATTCGTCGTGAATCTGTAAGACGATCCGGGTTTTGTAGTGGTTTTCTTTCAGAAAGCGATCGACTTTGATCATGCAGATCTTCATGATGTCCGCGGCGGTTCCTTGAATCGGCGCGTTCATGGCGATCCGCTTTCCGAATTCCCGGGTCTGATAATTATCGCTGGACAGTTCGGGAATGTAACGCCTGCGGTGGTACAGGGTGGAACAGTATCCGTTTTCTTTGGCTTTGGCGATCGTTTCGGCGAAATAGTCGCGGATTTCCGGGTATTCGTCGTAGAAGGTCTGAATCACTTCTTTGGCTTCTTTCGCGCTGGTGGAAATTCTTTCGCTCAGACCCCAGTCGCTGATGCCGTAGATGATGCCGAAATTGACGGTCTTGGCCTGTCGCCTCAGTTCGGGCGTCAGGTGTGCTTCGTCGACGTGAAAGATTTTCATCGCGGTCGCGGAATGGATATCGCCGTCTCTGTTGAACACGTCGATCAGTTCCTGGCAGTTGCTCATGGACGCAAGAACCCGCAACTCGACTTGAGAATAGTCTAAACTCAGCAGATAATGGGTATCGTCGTCGTAGAAAAACGCCTTGCGGACTGCCTTCCCTTCTTCGCTCCGGGTCGAGATGTTCTGCAAGTTCGGTTCGCTCGAAGAGAGCCTTCCCGTTTGGGTCAGCGTCTGATTGAAAAGGGTATGGATCTTGCCGTCCGCATAGAGATAGGCGAGGAGCCCCTGACTGTACGTGGAGATGATCTTGGAATACTTCCGGTGTTCGATGAGAAGCGGAACGATCGGGTGAAGTTCTTTCAGGGAATTCAGCACTTCGATCGAAGTTGATTCTTTTTTGTTCGACGGAAGATGAAGCCGGGTAAAGAGCAGTTCGGCGACTTGCTTCGGCGAAGCAAGGTTGAAAGTGTATCCCGCAAGCGCATAAATCTCTTTCTGAATTTCTTCCAGTTTTTCCGTGTATTCGTCGTTGATTTTTTGAAGAACCTCCGCGTTCAGCGGAAACCCTTCGATTTCCATTTCGCTGAGAATGTTGCAAAGCGGAAGTTCGACTTCGTAATAGAGTTCTTTGTCTTCCAGCCGGTCGATCTGCGCTTCCAGAGACGGGTACAGCCTTTCCAGATGATAAGCCATCTTGTCGAAGTAGTTTTCTTCCAGAAGCGTCAGGTTGTCTTTATAGAGCAGGTTGACGCCGAAGTATCCGAAAATGTGAACCGGGTCGTTCGTCAGCGACGGATTGATCAGATAGGCGGCCAGCGAAAAGTCGAAACCGAGTCCCTCGACTTCGATCTGAAAGCGGTGCAGAGCCACTTTGAGAGCCTTATAGTCATAGGTGATTTTCTTCCGCGCAGGATCTTTCATGAAAGCGACGAATTCCGGGTCGTCGAAAAACCGTTTGGAAAGATAATAAACGCGCCCTCCCGACGAGAAGTAAATTCCGTGCAGATAGGCGGTATGGTAGTTGCCTTCGTCGAGATCGGGAATCAGCACGCGCGGATCCGGAATGGCGGAAAAGCCGCTAACTTCGACGACTTCGATGTCCAGGCGGTCGCTCTGTTCGTGAATCACCTGCTTGTCGCGCGGTTTCAGTCTTTTGAGAAGAGAAAAGCATTCGTAGCGGGTATAGAAAGAGGAAAGTTGATTGTAATCGTATCCCGGATACGTCAACTGATCCAGTTGAAAAGGCAATTCCATCTTCGTGTCGATCGTCGCCAGTTTTTTGCAAAGGAGACCCTGCGCGGCGTTTTCGGTGATTTTCTGCGCGATTTTGGAGGTTTGTCCGCGCATATTCGCGATGATGTTTTCCAGACTTCCGTATTGATTCAACAGTTTGATCGCGGTCTTTTCGCCGATTCCGGGAATACCTTTGAGATTGTCGCTCGGATCGCCCATCAGCCCTTTGTAATCGCAAATCTGTTCCGGCGTGATGCCCATCTTGGCTTTCAGAGCCGCCGCGTCCATTTCTTCGATGTCGCTGAGACCTTTCCGGATCATTTTGACGGAAATACGATCGTCGATCAGTTGCAGGTAATCTTTGTCGCTGGTGTAACAATAGGCGCGGATTCCTTCCGCCGACGCTTTTCGGGCAATCGTTCCGGCGATGTCGTCGGCCTCGTAACCTTCCTGCTCGTAGTAGAAGACGCCCATTGCTTTCAACAGATCGCGGGCAACCGGAATTTGCAGTTTCAGATCCTCGTCGGTTTCTTTCCGCTGCGCCTTGTATTCCGGATATTCCTCGTGGCGGAACGTTTTCTTTCCGGTATCGAAGCAGACGACGATCCGGTCGTCGTCATGAAGCGAAGCGACGATCTTGCCGATCATATTGCTGAATCCGAAAATAGCGTTCGTGGGAAAGCCGTCTTTCGTCCGCATGATGTTTCCGTTGAAAGAAGTGGCGTAATACGCCCGGAAAAGCAGGGAATTTCCGTCGATAATGTGCAAAATCATTGTTTGTTTTCCTCCATTTTTTCTGCGTAATCGACCAGAAAACTCAGGCCGAAGTTTTCGTTGTTCCGGAAATTCCCGCGCAGGAAAAGGGCGTTTCCTTCCTTTAACAGCGGACGATATTGCTCGAATTGCCGGCTGAAAAAGACCGCTTCGATTTCCTGGCTGTCGTCAAATCCGTAGACGATCGCCATTCGGGTATTGTTTTTGGTCGTGATTTCCTTGACTTTGGTGACGATGATGCCGATGTTCACCGATGCGGAACTCGACGAAACGGCGAATATTTTCTGAATGCGATGGGCTTTTCCGTACTCCGAATAACGGTCGAACAGGGAACCGGAGATGAGGATGCTGATCGTTTCCAGTTCCAGTTCCAGATCGAGCCTCTCATCGTCTTCGACGAAGACGATTTCCGGTTTCAGTTGCTCGAAAATATCCTGCGAGAACAGGTTCCGGCTGTCGGCCGCGGTGTTGTAAAACTCGATCAGCAGAGGCAAAGCCTTCCGCATCGTCGCCCGATTGAAAGAAAAGGAATCCAGCGCGCCGGCGTTGATCAAACTCATCAGATGATCGGCGGTAAAGGAATAGGGGAGGAGCCGCTGCACGGTTTGCGGAAAGTCAAAGAAAGGGCCGTCTTTTTCTCTTTCCGCGACGATGGCTTCGCCTAAATGCTGAGGCAGGCGGCGGATCGAAGCAAGCGGAAGCAGTATTTTTTCGTCCCGGATCGTATACTCCATCGCGGAATGGTTGACGTCCGGCACGGAAAGGCGGATCTGAAAGAGATTGAATTCGTTCAGAAACTTGCTGTACCGATCGGAAGCGTTCCCCTGAAAAGTCAGCATCGTCGCATAGAAGTGATTCGGGTAATTCGCTTTCAGATAGGCCATCTGGTAGGCCAGAATCGCGTATGAGACGGAATGAGACTTGTTGAATCCGTAGTTAGCGAATTTGTCGATCCATTCAAAAATCTCTTCGGCGACCGTTTTTTCGATCCCGTTTTTTAACGCACCGTCGATAAAGCGATCTTTCAGCGCGCTCATGGTCGCAACGTCTTTTTTGGCGATCGCCCGACGGAAAAGATCCGCTTCGGCGAGGGTGAAAGAACTGATTTTCTGAGCGATTTCCATGATCTGCTCCTGATAGACGATAACGCCGTACGTCGGCTTTAAGATCTGCTCGACCAGAGGGTGCGGATAATGGATTTCTTCCCGATTGTTCTTTCGGGAAGCGTAGAGAGGAATGTTGTCCATCGGACCCGGACGATAAAGCGCGAGCAGGGCGACGATGTCGTCGAACGATTGCATCCGGATCAGTTTCAACGCACGCGTAATGCCTTCGCCTTCCAGTTGGAAAATCGATTGCGTCAGACCGGCGTTGAGAACGTCGAAGGTCTTCTGATCGTCGAAAGGAATTTTTTTAACCGAAAATGACGGGAAGGATCGCCGGATCATCGTTTCGCAATAGGCGATGATCGAAAGGTTTCGCAAACCGAGAATATCCATTTTTAAAAATCCGAGATCTTCAAGATACGCCGCCTCGAATTCGCTGATCAGTTTTCCGTCGGCGCCGACTTTGGTCGGAAGAACGTCCCTCAGATCGGTGTGATTCAGAATCACGCCGCCGGCGTGAATCGATTCCTGACGGGGAAAACCTTCGATCTTCTTCGCCGAAGAAATCAGCGCGAAGAAATACGGATCGCTGTACAGGGCGCGGAACTCTTCATTGTTCCGGATCGCTTCGTCGATGCTCTGATTGCCTTTGATCAGCGAGCAGAGGGTGTTGATATCCGCGTTATTCGCCGAAAAAACCCGGCCGATGTCGCGGAGGCTTTGTTTCGCGCCGATCGTCTGGAAGGTGACGATGTTGGCCATTCGGTTCGCCCCGTAGCGGGTGTTGATGTAGTCGATGACTTCGCCCCGCGCGTAGTCGGCGATGTCGATGTCGATGTCTGGCATCGTTACCCGGCTGGGGTTGAGAAAGCGCTCAAACATCAGATTGTAACGGATCGGATCGACTTCGGTGATTCCGAGCACGTAGGAGACTAACGATCCGGCCGCGCTGCCGCGTCCCGGACCGACCGGAATCGAACGGCTTCTGGCATAAGCGACATAGTCCTGAACGATCAGAAAATAGGAACAATATCCCATTCGATCGATGACGTCGATCTCGTATTCCAGACGGTTTTCATACGTTTCGTTCCATTCGATCTGCCTCTTTTTGATATTCTGAACGCAGAGAAAATAGAGGTATTTTTTCATCGGCATCGGGGAAGAATGCGGGTATTCCAGGAGACTTCCGCGTTTTTTCGCCAACGAAAAAGAAACCGATTCGGCCAGCCGGAACGAATTCGCGCGCTCGTCTTCGGTATACAGCGCATGGACGGCGCGCTCGCTTAAATAATAATAGGGACCCTCTTCCTCTTTTTGCGAAGAAAGGCGGCTGTCGTTTCGGATCGCTTCGAGAATTTTCACCGTCAGCGCATCCTTTTTCTGCTCGTAGAGATGTTTCGGAAAAATCACCTTGTCTACCTGATTCTCTTCCGCGAACTTCCGGTAGAGGCGGACGCGCTCCTTGTCTCCGCGCGCGTAGTATTCGATGCCCAGATAAAAGGAACTGTAAATCGACTTCAAAGACGCAATCAGCGTTTTCAGACGTTCCGGATTTTCTTCAATCAATCGGTTCAGATAAGGATTGGAAATCGTCGGCAGAACCATGATCAATCCGGCTGATCGGTTTTTCAGGTTTCCGAGCGTTTTTTCTTCCGACAGGAGCCGGCAGAGCGAAGCGTATCCGTCTTCGTCGCGGATATAGAGATAAACGGTGATTTCGCTTTCGTCGATCGGAAGCGAAAAGTGCGTGCCGTAAATCGGAGACAGACCGCTTTTCCGGCAAAGAGCGTGGAGTTCCGGACAAGCGAAAAGATTGTTTTCGTCGGCGATAGCCGCATAACGAATCTGACTTTTTTTGCAGATTTCCACGATCCGGTCGACTTTCAACGCGCTGGAAAGAAAGGTATATCCGCTGATCACTTGCAATGGAACGTAATTCATCTTGCTCACCACCTCTTATTATAGAGGAAAGGCGAGGGAAATTATAGTCGTTTGGCAAAAAATGAAACGGTTGATCGGGAAGAAAAGTTCAGATGATTCCCAGTTCGATCAGTTTGCGGCAGACCCCGTCGTGATCGTTGTCCGAAGTCTGTTCGGAAAAACGGCGTTTCAGTTCTGCCGGCGCATTGCCCATCAAAACGCCTTTTCTGACGCTTTTCAGCATCGTCTCGTCGTTGTAGTTGTCGCCGAACGCCACCGCTTCATTCAAATCGAAATTCCGCAAAGCGCAGAACTTTTCGACCGCCAGGGCTTTATCGACGCCCTGAGCCATGATCTCGATCTGAAAAGCAGAGGATTTTGCGACGGACAAACGCGGAAAACGCGCTTTCAGATCGGATTCGATCCGATCCGATTCCGACGGGGAACAGATGAGCAGAATCTTGTGCGCTGTCTGGTTCAGCACATCGTCGACCGATCCGTTAAGCGCCTTTGCGCGGACGATCCGCTCTTCATCGGCGATTCTCGGATCCGAACGGTTTTTGACGATCCAGCGGTCGAAGGAATACAGGCACCAACTCAGGTCATGTCCGGTCTTTTCCAGATAGCCGATGATTGCTTCCGCGATCGCCTTTTCCATTCCGCGATGAAAGAGAATTTCTTTTCGCTCGTCCAGTATCAAGGCGCCGCCGTAAGCGATCAAAGGGCAGCGAAGCCCCGCATCGTTTAAAATCGGAAACATTCCCGACGGACTCCGCGCCGAAACCGGCACGAACGGAATCTCCGCGTTTTTTAAAGATGTCAGGGCCTGTCGGGTCAAAGGGCTTAAACGATGGGAGGAATCCAGCAAGGTTCCGTCCAGATCGCTGAAAACGATCGCGTACTTTTGTCTTTCCATGTCTTCATTATATCCGATTTTCCTGAATCAGGAAACGCTCTTCTTTCAATACATGTAAGACGGGAAGCGAAAGTCCGGATCAAGACAAAGCGTCCGATGCGTTTCCGATGCGGAAACCGGGAATCTTGCAAACGAGAGTTCGATGTTAAGACGAGAGGAGAAAAGATTCGGCAAAAAGCGTTAAAATGTAAAATAATGGTTGATTTTCTTACCTTCATTTTCTATAATTCTTAATGGCAGAAGCGAAAAGGCTTCAAAAGGGGTGAATTAGATGCCAAAAACAGTAGTTCGTGAGAATGAATCGATCGACGACGCGTTGAGAAGATTCAAAAGACAAGTCAACAAAGCCGGTACCCTTACTGAAGCTCGTAAACGCGAATTCTATTTAAAGCCGGGACTCAAAAGAAAAATGAAGTCCGAAATGGCCCGTAGAAAATCCTATTAAACCGACAAAATGCCGTGTGCGGAAGCGCCGGCATTTTCTTTTATCCGCGCTTAAAATTCTACATTTCAAGCGATATGGAGAAAAATGCGAATCGTTCGCCTTCTTTTTGCGCCCGCTCAGGCAATCCGCTCGGTCGATGTGCGATTTTGAAAAAATCATATTGACTTCCTTTCGCGGGGTACCTATAATTTTTTCGTTATGAAGTTTAAAATTACTAAACTTATTTTTTAAAATTATCAAACTCGCGAAGGGAGGCGGAGAAATGAAAATCGGAAAGAAAATCAAGCAACTCCGTACGATGTACAATCTGACGCAGGAAGAACTGGCCAACCGGCTCGAATTGACGAAAGGTTATATTTCGCAATTGGAAAACGATCTGACCGAGCCTTCGATCTCCACGCTGGAAGACATCGTGCTGGCTCTAGGAACCAATCTGAGCGATTTTTTCAAAGATGAGGCGGTCGAAGAGCAGATTGTTTTCCGGAAAGAGGACTATTTTATCAAAGAAAATCCGGGATACAGCATCACGTGGTTGATTACCAACGCGCAGAAGAACGAAATGGAACCGATTCTGGTTACGATTCAGCCGAAATGCCAGACCGATATCGATTATCCTCACGAGGGGCAGGAGTTCGGTTACGTGCTGGAAGGCGAAGTTCTTCTGAGTCTGGGAAACAGGCGGTACAGGCTGAAAAAGGGCGAATCCTTTTATTACGATTCGTCGGTCAATCACAGCCTGAGCAACGTCAAAGATAAGGTGTGCAAGTTGATCTGGGTTTCAAGCCCGCCGAATTTTTAAAAAAGAAGGAGAAGAAAAATGGAAAATCAAGAGACAATCATCGAACTGGTCGGCGTCAATAAGATGTTTGACGACAGTTATGCGGTGGAAAACTTCAATCTGCAAGTGAAAAGGGGACAGTTTGTCACTTTTCTGGGACCTTCGGGTTGCGGAAAAACGACGACGCTCCGCATGATCGCGGGTTTTGAAATCCCGACCAGCGGGAAAATTCTTCTCAACGGGGAAGATATCGCGCAACTTCCGCCGTACAAACGTCCGGTCAACACGGTATTTCAGCGCTATGCGCTGTTTCCGCATCTCGATGTTTACGACAACATCGCTTTCGGATTGAAATTGAAACGAATCAAGAAGACGGTAAAGGACAAGAACGGCAAGGAAAAGACCAAGACGGTCCGGCTTACTCAGAAAGAAATCGACGAAAAAGTGGTTCGCGCCTTAAAGATCGTCGATCTGGAACAGTTTGAATCCAGAAACGTTACGACGCTTTCCGGCGGTCAGCAGCAAAGAGTAGCGATTGCCCGCGCGATCGTCAACGAGCCGCAGATCCTTTTGCTCGACGAACCGCTGGGCGCACTGGATTTGAAGATGCGCAAAGAGATGCAGGTCGAACTGAAAGAAATGCACAAAAAACTGGGCATCACGTTCATCTATGTGACCCACGATCAGGAAGAAGCCCTGACGATGTCCGATCTCATCGTCGTGATGAAGGACGGCATGATTCAGCAGGTGGGAACCCCGACGGACATCTACAACGAACCGGCGAATGCGTTCGTCGCGGATTTCATCGGCGAATCGAATATTTACGTCGGCACGATGTATGCGAAGAAAAAAGTTCGGTTTTTGGGAAAAGTGTGGGATTGCGTCGACGACTTTCCGACGCATGAAAAAGTCGATGTGGTCGTCAGACCGGAAGATATCCGGATCTGCGAGGCGGATAAAGGAACCGTCAACGGTCGCATCGTCGATTGCACGTTCAAGGGCATTCACTACCAATATACGGTGATGGTCGGGAAAAACGAGGTTCTGATTCAGTCGACCTTGCAGTATGCGACGGATATCGAAGTCGGCCTTTCGATCGAGCCGGATCTGATTCACATCATGAAACGGGAAATCTCGTCCAATGTGTTTGAAGGCTATATCAACAAGAACAATCAGGTCTGCTTTGCCGAAGCGACGTGGGAATGCGATCTGACGGGTCTTCTTCCCCGTTCTTCGCTTTCCGAAGACGGCTATCTGCTTGACGAAAAAGGGAAACGATACGATCTGAAAGACGCCGACGTCGCCGTCGAATTCGACATGAACGACGTCGATATCAGCGATAATCTGGAAGAGGGAAATATCACCGGAACGATCATCGAAATGGTCTACAAAGGAGACCACTATCAACTGATCGTCCGGACGGAGGACGAGGACGACTTCGTCATCGATACCGAATGGACCTGGAACATCAACGATATCGTCAGCATCCGCATTCCGAAAGAAAAAATCAAATTGACGCTGAAAGGGGATATTTCCAAATATGAAGTTTAGATTTCAAAGGAAGTATCTCTCGCTTCCGTATATCTTGTTTTTCCTCTTTTTCGTGGTTGCGCCGATCGTTTTGATCGTCGTATACGCATTTACCGATCGCGTCAGCGGAAGTTTCAGTTTTTCCAATCTGGTGAAATTCTTTTCCGATTCGACGAATATCAACGTTCTGATCATTTCTTTGGTCTACGGTCTGATCAACACGGTTCTGTGCCTTTTGATCGGCTATCCGATCGCCTATTTTCTGGCCGATCGCAATATCAATAAATCCGGCGTTCTGGTCACGCTGTTCATTATGCCGATGTGGATCAATTTCGTGATTCGCACCGGCGCGACCCGCGATCTCCTGTCGTGGATCGGACTTTCCGGAGGAGCCAATCCGGAGTTGGCCACGATCATCGGTTTAGTTTACAACTACCTCCCTTTCACGATTCTCCCTCTTTACACCACGATGCTCAAAATGGATCGGAGTCAGATCGAGGCGGGGAAAGATTTAGGAGCGAATCCGGTTCAGAATTTCGTCCGCGTCATCATTCCGCTGACGATGCCCGGAATCGTCTCCGCCGCGACGATGGTCTTCATGCCGACGATTTCTTCCTATGTGATTTCCGATATCCTTTCCGAATACAACGTGGTCCTGTTCGGAAGTTACATCGACCTCTATTTTAATCAGTCCGACTGGAATTTCGGCTCATTCATGGCCTTGATCATGCTGGCCCTGATTCTGATCAGCGTCCTGCTGACTAGAAAGTTTTCCAAAGAAGAAGGGGGAAAAGAATCGATATGGTAAAAAAGATTTTAGCGCAATGCTACATTTATCTGATTCTCTTACTGATGTATCTTCCGATTCTGATTTTGGTCGTCTTCTCGTTCACCGTAAGCGATCAGGTGGGCGTATGGACCGGCTTTTCCTTCCAACTCTACGTCGATCTCTTCAAAAATCAGGATTTGATGAACGCGGTGGGCAACACCTTGCTGATTGCCTTTGCCAGCGCATTCGTGTCCACGATCATCGGCACTTTGGGTGCAATCGGAACATTTTATTCTTCCAAAAGAACCAAAAAAGCGGTGGAAACCTTGACGCAGATTCCGGTCGTCAACGCGGAAATCGTCATCGCGCTTTCTCTGGCCGTTCTCGTCGTCGCGCTGTCGTGGAAATTCAGTTTTTTCACCTTGCTGATCGGGCACGTCGTTCTGACTGTGGCGTTTGTCTACCTCAACGTCAAACCGAAATTGATCCAGATGGATCCGTTTGCCTACGAGGCAGCATTGGATCTGGGGGCTAAACCGGGTTATGCGCTTTATAAGGTGATTCTTCCGGAAATCCTTCCGGGTATCTTTTCGGGATTCATGATCGCGTTCACGCTGTCTCTGGACGATTTCGTCATCACGCAATATCTGAAAGAGCCGTCGTTTGAGACGATTTCCACTTACATTCAGAAGATCATCGCCAAGCATCCGATCCCGGCCGAAGTGAGGGCGTTGGCGACTTTGATCTTCGTCATCGTCCTGCTGGTCGTGGTCGGCAACACGGTCAAAAACAACCGTCGGGCCAAGCAGGCTCAGCGAAGAAGAAAGCGAGGGTATTGATATGAAGGGAAAAATTCGGGTTCTGGGCGCACTGTCGTTGCTGACGGTGACGTCGGTCGGTCTTTTTTCACCTGCTTTTGAAACGAAATCGAAGGCGGTTCCGGCTCCGAAACACTCGGAACAGGATTTCAAAGGCGCCTCTTTGACGATTTACAATTCATCGGACTACATCGATGATTCGTTGATCGATGAATTCGAGGAGAGGTACAATTGCCGCGTCAATTACTATACGTTCGATACCAACGAGACGATGTACAACCAGTTCACTTTGCAACCGGAAGGAACTTACGATCTGATCTGCACCTCGGATTACATGATCCAGCGCATGGTGCGCGAGGGACTGCTTCAATCGTTCGATATTGCCGAAGACTGCCCGGTCTACGATCAATACGCTTCTCAGGAGGTACGGGGGAAATTGAAAGGAATGCTCGCCGATACCGACGGAGACGGAGTCAAAGATACTTCCCTCGACGCGTATGCCGCCGGATACATGTGGGGAACTCTCGGAATCATTTACGATCCTTTTTGCAGCGATACCATTCGCGAAGACGTCAGATCATGGAATGTTTTCTGGGACGAACAATACAAGAATCTGATTTCGATCAAGAATTCGATGCGGGATACGTTTGTCGTCGGATTGATGCACGCTTACAGCGGCTCGCCTTATTCCGATGTCGATGATCTTGCCGTACAGGCGCGAGAAGTCTTTCTGAAAGAAATGGAAAGCGCCGTTTCCGAAGAAGAGAAAGATGCCGCGCGCGATAAATATAACGGAGTGATTCAGTCGATCTTCGATCTGGTGATCACCGAAGAAGATTACAAACCTGTTCTGGAAACGGTGAAAAAAGAATTGATTTCGCTGAAAAAGAATATCTTCGGCCTGGAAGTCGATTCGGGGAAAAACGACATCATCACCGGAAAAATCAAGATGAACCTTGCCTGGTCGGGAGATGCGGTGTATTCCATCGACGTCGCCATGGAACAGCAAGGCAAGGTGCTGGAATATTATGTGCCGGAAGAAGGCGGAAACGTCTGGTATGACGCCTGGGGATTACCGAAAGGGGCAAACAAAGAACTGGCTTGCCGTTTCATCGATTTCCTTTCCGAACCGGAAAATGCCGCGCGGAATATGGAATACATCGGTTATACGTCTTTCATTACCTGCGACGAAGTGCTGGATTTGGTTACTTCGTGGTACGGGGTCGGCGAATACTACGAAGGAACGCAATATACGGCTCCGTACGTCGATGAAGACGGTGAAGAAGTCGAAGGTTCGGTAGTCGCTTACGAAGGAGAATTCTATGCGTGCATTCAGGATTCTCTGGGAAATCTTCCGACCGACGGTGCGTACTTTGAAAAGATCGAGGAGGATCTGGAACTCGACGAAGCATACGACCTTTCTTACCTTTTCAGCGGAAATATCGACGAATCGAGAAATGCAATCATATATCCTTATGTGGAAAGCGCGAATCAGTTGCAAACCCAATACCCGGATAAGGATACCTTAGCCCGTTGCGCGGTAATGAACGACTTTGAAAGCGCGAATGACGATGTCGTCATCATGTGGGGACAGATCAAGGCGTATACCAATATGACGCCGTATTATGTGATTTTGATCATCTGCGTTTCCGGAGTTTTGGTGGCTACCGTATATACGCTTATCCGGAAAAGAAGATCAATTCGCAACAAAAGACGCCTTTCTTCGATTTCATCGAAATAAGGGAAAGAATGAAATCAACGGCTTTGGTGAGCCGTTGATTTTAATTTGACGGCATCAGGAAAACACCGTAGAAGGTAAGACAGGAAAAAAGGTTCAATGATGAGAACAGGACGTTCTTGATTGCCCGCTTGCACATGATCGCGACGGGCGAAGATAGGGAGATTGGGATTGAGTTGAATGTCGTTCTTCGGAAAGGAACGAAGATAAAAGTTTTTTGAAAAGAGAACCCCCAACACTCCTGGCGAATGAAGAAATAATCGATCTTTAAAACTCGATGATGATTTGTGTAATTGCAAAGTGTATAATAAATATACCTTGATTCAGCGATTTTTCGTAAAAATCGATATTATTCCTGATCTCCAATATTCATTTGAGGTTTGAGAGTAATGTGAAACAAGGTATGACTCTTACATTGAAGTTAACACGCCAAAAGGGAGCATCGTTTGAGAGTAATGTGAAACAAGGTATGACTCTTACAAGACAACGAAGGGGAAAGCTGATATGTGGGTTTGAGAGTAATGTGAAACAAGGTATGACTCTTACTATCTCCAAATAAAAATTCATCCCCTAATTGTTTGAGAGTAATGTGAAACAAGGTATGACTCTTACACAAATTCATTATTTTAGATAGTGTAGAATGTTTGAGAGTAATGTGAAACAAGGTATGACTCTTACAATCCGGTGATCGATTATTACGATAAGGAGATCTTGCTTGATATCGTTTGTAGTTGTTCGAATAATTGGTAGTAAAAAGCCCTCCGGAAAGGGGGCTTTTGTCGTCAAATGATGATGGAGCGAGCGACGGGAATCGAACCCGCATGGCAACCTTGGCAAGGTTGTGTTCTACCACTGAACTACGCTCGCAACGCTTTAAGCACCCATTATTATAAAGAGGTGCCTGAGCATTTTCAAGTAAAAAAACCAATTAACCTAAATTCTTTTTGATTTCCTTTTCCAATTGTGGTTTCGGCAAGAATCCCACCGACGAACCGACGACTTTCCCGTTTTTCAGATAAAAAACAGCCGGAATCGCACTGACATTGTATTCCATCGCCAGATCGGGAAATTCATCCGTGTCGACTTTCAAAACGACCAAAGAAGAATCCTGCCCGGCAATTTCGGAAAGCACGGGGGCAAGCATTCGGCACGGCCCGCACCATTGGGCATTAAAGTCGACGACGACTCTTTCCGCGCCGAGATTTTCTTTGAATTGTTCTTTTGAAGTAATCTTGATTTCCATAGATATAGTTCCTTTCTAAATAATCATAAAAAATAAATAAATAAGAATCAAGTGGATCGGAAAGTAAAAATACATTCCGTATTGTATCCATTTACTAGTATATCCTTTTTTTCCATTATAGATTAACAAAAAGAGAACGGCAAAAATCGAATTCAACTGCATGAGGGGATCATCGATGAAAATGTTGATTCCCCGATAACACGGATTGAAAAGCCAGACGATCAGATTGAGACCGATCAGAAGGAGGCAAGAAGTGATCAAACGGATCGAAAAACCGTATTTTTCCAAAAAGGCTTCCGCGTCGATCCGATAAATCTGACTCATCGTCAGACCGATTCGTTCTGAAAGCGGCATCGCCAGATAGAAGAGAACGATCAACGTATATCCGAAAAGATCGTAATCGGCCGACAGAGGAATCCAGTCAAGGGCAATGGAGATCGCGAGGAATGTCGGAATCAGGACAAGCGCCTTTTTCCATTTTTCCTTTTTTTCGAAAAAGTAAATTCCCGATGCACCCAAAAAGAGCGTCGTTACGGGATTGCCGATATAGCGACCGCTGACGAGAAAGAAGAGCAAATCGCAGAAAAAGGACAAAAGAAGCAAACGGAGCAGATAAGCCTTCTGATCGTGCGAGTGGAGCATTCCTTCGACAATCAGAAAAGCGAAAATCGGAAATGAAATCCGTCCGATCGAGGTAAAAAGGGCATAGACGGTCGGGGAGAAAAAGGCGATTTCAAAATACTTTCCGATGCGCGCCAGATGGTCGACCGTCATCGTAAGAACGCCGATGATTTTCAAAAAAAGCGAAGAGAATCCCCGGAAACGCATATCAGTAATAGATCAGAATTTGAATAAAGGCCACCAGATTGTTGGTCGCGTGCGCGGTAATCGGCGCGATCAAAGAGTCGTTTTTCTCATAGGCGTAGCAAAGGAGTCCGCCTGAAATCAGATAGGCAGGGAGGTTGAGAAGTTCGACTTTCAGCGTCGCCCAATCGGAAAAAGATCCGAAATCAAAGTGAATCAATCCGAAGACGATCAGAGAAACGATATAGGCCAAGTAACGGTTTTTCTTGTGAAGGACGCCGAAAAGAGAATACCGGTAAACGATCTCTTCAAACAACGGCGCCAGAATGACCGTAGTCAGAAAGAGAAGGACCGGCGCGCGTTTGGTCATTTCCACCAGAGCGCTCTGATTGGCGTTGGAATCGACTTCGCCGAAAATCAAGGTGATGATGATCGAGTAAACCGATTGGGCAAAGAGCATGACGATGCCGATCACAAGACCGTTCGTATAGACTTTTGCGTCCTTGAATTTTTCAAAAATCACCGTGAACTGCTTTACCGTCGGAACGGCGATGATGGCGACGGCGATCCCCAATCCCACCATATAGGTGACGAATTGCAGAATGCCGTCTACCCGGTAATACTTCGCCGGATTGGTTTCCAGCAATTCCTGATCGAGCGTAACGAATGCCGAAGAAATCGAATAGATCAGCGTATAAATCAAACTGAGACCGATCAAACCGAGCAGGAAGATGACGATGGCTTTCCACGTGACGACGCGGTCGACGCTCTTTTTTTCGGCCGGCGCTTCTTCTTCCGGATTTGAGTCGAGTTCGTAATAATTGTCTTTCATATAAACCACTCCTATGATACTATAAGTATATACTTATAAAAGGTATTTTACTATTAAGTTTCCGAAAATTGCAAGAGGTTAAACGATGAACCCGGAAGATCCGGAAAAGGAGGAGACCATGCGTACCGTCAAAGAGAGCGAGCGATCCGTTTACGAAATCAATCGATCCAGATTCTGCGCGGTTCTCTATCCTCTGGACGACATCGATCAGGCGAAGTTTTTTTTAAAGCAGACGGAGAAAGATTATCCCAAAGCCGATCATTATTGCTACGCATACCGATTCGACGGATACGAGAAAAACAGCGATGACGGCGAGCCGGGCGGAACGGCGGGACGTCCGATTCTGGAAACGCTGAAAAATCGGAACCTCGACCGCATTCTTTGCGTCGTGGTCCGCTACTTCGGCGGAATCAAACTCGGCGCTTCAAATCTGGCGCGCAGTTACGCGAACGCGGCGAGATCGGTTCTGGAAAAAGCAACGGTCTATCAGGCGGTAGACGAACGGCGATATGTGATTTCAGTTGATTATTCCGACTCGGAAGGATTAAAATCGTATTTGAACAGGCACGCGATCACGATCGAAAGCGTGGCTTACGAAGAAAAGGTGAAGTTCTCCTGTTCGGCGGAAAATCTCGACATCGGCGCGATCGTCGATCGGTTGAACGGTCGGGTCGCTCTGGAAGAAAAAGAACTTCATCGGGTGTACAGAAAGGCGGAATGAAGGATGGAAGAAGAGAAAAAATGCGAAGAATGCGGGGAAAACTGCTCGGGGGATTGCGACCATTGCGCCCGGAAGTCTCAGACGGATTTCCGGGTCGAACTCAACGATCGGTCGAAAATCCGACTGATGATCGGCGTGCTTTCGGGCAAAGGAGGCGTCGGCAAGTCGTTGGTGACTTCGCTTTTGGCGAAAGAACTTTCGGCGAAAGGAATGAAAGTGGGAATTCTCGACGGCGACATCACCGGCCCGAGCATTCCGAAGAGTTTCGGCATTCACGAACCGGCTTATCAGGAAGAGAATCTTTTGATTCCGGCCGTTACTTCTACGGGGATCAAGATCATTTCGTCCAATATGTTTCTGGAAAACGAAGACGATCCGATCATCTGGCGCGGAAGTCTGATCAGCAACCTTCTGACGCAATTCTATAAGGACGTGAAATGGGGGACGTTAGACGTTCTTTTCATCGATTTGCCGCCGGGAACCGGAGACGTCAGCCTGACGAGTTTTCAATCCTTTCCGATCGACGGCGTGCTGATCGTCACCTCGCCGCAGGAACTCGTCTCCCTGATCGTCAGAAAATCGATCCGCATGGTCGAAATGATGAATCTGCCGATTTTGGGAATCGTCGAGAATATGTCCTACGTCGTGTGTCCGAATTGTTCGGAAAAGATATACATCTACGGATCGCAGGATGCGAAAAGTTTTCAATCGCGATACGGATACGAAAGGCTGGCGCAGATTCCTTTCGACCGTTCGATCGCTTCTAAGATCGACGAAGGGAACATCGAATCGCTCGGTCAGACCTATTTCGACGATGTCGTCGCGATGATTCAGAATATGGAGGAACTGAAACATGAATAGATTTCAACAAAACCGGGAAGAATTGTATGCCCGACTGGAAGACCGCTCTGTATGCATTCTCTATTCAGGCGCGTTGAAGCAAGTTTCCGCCGATGAGAATTACCCGTTTAAAGTCAATATGAATTTTTATTATCTGACGGGAATCCGGCAGGACAATGTCTATCTGGTGATCCGGAAATTCTCCCGGCAGGTGGAGGAAACGCTGTACGTCTACGAGAACGATCCCGATAAGGTCCGATGGATCGGCGCGTATCTTTACAGGGACGAAGCGGAAGCGATTTCCGGCGTTAAGGATGTCCGTTATCTGGATCGTCTGGACGGCGATTTGAATCGATTGCTGAGTCTGAAAAGCATACGAAAAGTGTATCTCGATCTGGAAAAGCCGCCTTTTGAAGGTCAGGTGAATTTCGGATTTGTGCTGAAAAACAAGGTTCAGGCGATCGATTTCAACAAGACCGTCGAGGACGTTTATCCGAAAATCGTCGCGTTGCGCGGGGTCAAGAAAGCCGATGAGATCGCCTTGTATCGAGAAGACGTGCGCATCACCGATCTGGCGTTGCAGGAAGTGATGAAACGTCTGAGCAACCTGGAATACGAGTACCAGGTTCAGGCGGTTTTTGAAGGAGCAATCCGTTTCTTCGGAAATGCGAATCCGTCTTTCGACACGATTGCCGCGAGCGGAAAAAATGCGGCAATTCTCCATTACCGGAGCAATTCCGCGAAGATGAACCATTCAGACATGATCCTGCTCGATCTCGGTGCGGAGAACAACCTGTACCACGCCGATATCAGCCGTACATATCCGCTTTCGGGAAAATTCAATCCGTTGCAAAAGAAAATCTACCAGATCGTTCTCGACTGCAACAAGCACATCATTTCGCTGATCCGTCCGGGAAATACGATCCGGAACCTTCAAAACGAAACCGTACGCTTTTTAGCGGAGGCATGCCTGAACGCCGGTCTGATCAAAGAATCCGAAGAAATCCACCGTTATTACTTTCACGGGATTTCCCATCATATCGGTTTGGATACCCACGACCCGTACCCGCGTTATGCGACGACGTTAGTTCCGGGCATGATCATTTCGTGCGAACCGGGTCTTTACTTTGAGGAATTGGGCATCGGCGTCCGGATCGAAGACGATATTCTGGTTACCGAAGACGGATGCGAAAATCTCTCTTCCGGCATCATCAAGGAAGTCGATGAGATCGAAAATTTCATGGCTGCACATCACATTTGAAAAAATCGCTCATAAACTGGATTATAGGTAATCGCCCAATGTGCGATTCCTCCGGGAGAGTTTATGACAAAAGAAGAAATCATCCGAACGGCTGAGGAAGAAAACGTTCGCTATATCAAATTGCAGTTTACGGATATGCTGGGAACCATCAAATCGGTGGAAATCCCCGTATCCAAACTGGAAGAAGCCCTTGACGGAAAAATCATGTTCGACGGTTCGTCAATCGAGGGATTCGTCCGGATCATGGAGGCGGATATGTATCTCCACCCCGATTTTTCGACATGGCTGATTCTGCCTCTGGAAACGCAGGAAGGCTATGGCCGTTCGGCCAGAATCATCTGCGATGTGTATCTGCCCAACGGACTTCCGTTTCCCGGCGATCCGCGCTTGTTGCTGAAAAAATCGCTGAAAAGAATGAAAGACATGGGGTATTCGAGTTTTAAAATCGGCGTCGAGCCGGAGTTTTATCTCTTGAAAAAAGAAGGAGAAAAGTACGAATTCTCCGATCATTCCTCCTACTTTGATCTGGCTCCGTTAGATACGACGGAAAACACCCGACACGAAATCGTTCTCGAACTGGAAAAACTGAATTATCAGGTCGAGGCTTCGCATCACGAAGTGGGACCGGGACAGAACGAAGTCAACTTCCGATATGACGACGCCTTGGTTACCTGCGATCGGATTCAGACCTTCAAGCAAGTCGTCAAACAGGTTGCAAAAAAGAATCATCTCGTCGCCACGTTCATGCCGAAGCCGTTTGCGAATATCGCCGGCAACGGAATGCACGTCAATTGCTCTTTGTCCGATGAAAACGGCACGAATCTCTTCTACGATCCCGGACAGCCGATGGGACTCAGTTCGCTGTGCAAAAAATGGATCAGCGGGATTCTTCGGCATTCGCGGGAATTCAGTCTGATCACCAATCCGATCGTCAATTCCTATAAACGACTGGTTCCGGGTTACGAAGCACCCTGTTACATCTGTTGGAGCGATGCCAATCGAAGCGCGATGATCCGGATTCCGGCGAAAAGAGGCGCGGGAACGCGGTGTGAAGTCCGGAACGTCGATCCGGCCGCGAATCCGTACCTGATGGCGTTAGCGATTCTGGAAGCCGGATTGGACGGGATCGAATCCGATCAGGAGCCGATCGATCCGGTGTATGACAACATTTTCGCCCTGAGTCGCGAGGAAAGAGAAAAACTCGGGGTCAACAATCTTCCGGAAAATCTGAAAGACGCACTGAAAGAGTTCCGGAAATCGGAATTCATGCGGAAAATCCTGGGCGATCATCTCTTTGAAAAATACATTCACGCCAAGGAAATCGAATGGGAACAGTATCGCATTCTGATTCATTCTTGGGAATGGGAAAAATATCTCTGACGGAAAAGGTGCCTCCGCACCTTTTTGTTTGGACCCGGTTGCATTCTTCCCTTCATCGATTCTATAATAGTCGGTGGTGAAAGAATGATGGAAGTCGTGGTGACTGTGGATGCAACGGAAAAAGTCGGAAGATATGCGCTTCTCGATTCTTTTCTGCTGGTTCTCTTGCGCTTTTCCGCTTTTCATCGGAACGGACTGAACGATTTCGAGTGGACTTCCGTCGCCGAAGAACTGCATCGGAAAAGAAAAAAGGTATACCTTCTGATGGACAGGGTGTTTTTCGACGCGGACTTTCCGCTTCTGGAACAGTGGATTTTACAGGCGGAAAATCTTTCCGTCGACGGTTACTTCGTTTCGGATCCGGGAATGATCGCCTTTCTCCAAAAACGAGGACTGGCTTCCAAGACGATCTACTATTCGCAAACGCAGATACAGAGTCTTATGGAAGCGACGGCGTTTTTGAACCGGGGGATTTTCCGCGTGTTTCTTTCCGGAGAAGCGATCGATTCGCCCATTCGTGAAGTGCCGCGCGGCTTGGGAATCCGTCTTTTCGGCTATCCGAATCTGTTTTATTCCAGAAGAAAACTGTTGAATTCAGGCGGAAATCCGGAAGAGGATTCGGATATCTTTCAGATCCGGGAATGCAACCGGACGATGAAACTTCGGATTTTTCAGAACGAATACGGCACGTATATCTTTTCCGATCGACCGGAGAACCGTTTGGCGCGGCTATCCGAACCGGAAAGTCGGATCGACATGGGGTTGATCGACGATCAGTTCGTCGATTCGGATACGTTGGATTGGATCCTTCGTTTTTGCAAAGAGGCGCGGGAGCGATGAAGCGCAGGGTCGAATTGCTGGCGCCGGCCGGGAACCCAGAAAAACTGAAAGTCGCCGTCCTTTACGGCGCCGATGCGGTCTATTTAGGCGGAAAGTCGCTTTCTTTGCGAAATGCTTCCGATAATTTTTCGTTTTCTGAAATCGAAGAAGGCGTGCAATTCGCGCATCTTCACGGCGTCAAGGTCTATGTGGCGATGAATGCGTATCCCGAAGAGGACGATCGTCAGCGGATCGATGAAATGCTGAAAAGGCTGGACGAAATCGGCGTCGATGCGATCATCGTCTCATCGCTTTTCATTCTTCAACGCGCAAGCGAACTTCACTGTCGTTTCGGACTTCACGTTTCGACGCAGGAGTCGGTGACGAATGCCTGCGGAATCGATTTTTTTCGGTACTATCCGGTTTTCCGGGTCGTTTTGGCGCGGGAACTGAGCGTAGAACAAATCCGGGCGATCCGAATGAAAACCGATCTGGAACTGGAAGTTTTCATTCATGGCGCGCTGTGCTGCTCGTACTCGGGGCGCTGTACGCTGTCGGATTTTTTCACGGGGCGAAAGGCGAATCGCGGCGATTGCGCGCATTCGTGCCGGTGGAAATACGCGCTTTATCGGAATGAAGAAGAGGCGGGAACGTTTTCGATGGGAAGCAAAGATCTGATGGCGCTGGACCGACTTTCCGCCTTGGCCGATCTAGGCGTTTCTTCTTTCAAGATCGAAGGAAGAATGAAGTCGGTTTCCTATCTGGCCCGTACCGTCAAGGCCTATCGGACGTATCTCGACGATTACATGAACGGAACTGTCGGAGACAGGAAAAAATATCTGGCGATGATGGAAACTTCCGGAAACAGGAAGATGACGGAAGGCTGGCTGAAAGGAGAATGCACCGAAGAAGACCGGATCGAAGAGTCTTCCACGCCGGTGCAGAATTATCTGGGCATGATTCTGGATTACGATCCGTCGGTAGAAGCGGCGTTAATCGCGTTGAAGAATCCGATTTCGCTCGGACAGGAAGTGGAAGTGTTTTCCTACGAGGCTCAGGCGCGTTCTTGGATCGTCGGAGAAATCCGCGATCCGGAAAACCGCGCGGTTCAAACGGCGGACAATCCGCTTTTCCGTTATCGGATAAAAGTGCCGTTCCCGGTAAAAAAGTATGAATTGCTGATAAAAAAAGCAGTCCGTTGACTACTTTTTGCTGACAAAGATATAACCGAACGCGTTTGGGCCCCAATGGCAGGCGATCGCGTGATCGAGATCGTCGATGCTTTCCATCTGCGCGTGAAAGCGCGGCTCGGTCAGGGCGATCAGGGTGTCGAGATTCGCCTGATTGTACGTCATGGAAGGAATGATCGGGTAATCCGGATCACATTCTTCCTTGATCAACTGCACGGCAAGATATTTCATCGCGTTTTTCAGCCCGATCTTTTTGGCAAACATCTTCACCTTGCCGTCTTCGATCCCGATGATCGGCTTGATGTTGACGAGGCTTCCCAGAATGTAATCCTTTTTGGAAAGGCGTCCGCCGAGAAACAGGTATTCCAGCGTTTCGGGAATCGCCATGATGCGGATGCGCGGAATCAGATTCTGTATTCTTTCGATAATCCGTCCGGTCTCTTCATCGCGGTGTGCATTGATTTCTTCGACGAGGATCCGGATTCCGCCGACGGCCATCCGGGTGTCGATCACGTGCACGTTCGCTTCCTCTTCAAACAGCAGGCGAAGGGCGTTGTAGGTCCCTGAGATGTCCCCGGAAATGGTGAGAATCAGTACTTCGTCTCCTTGCGAAAGGTAGGTTTGAATCTGCTCTTCCGTTTCTTTCAACGACGGAAGGGAAGTCTTCGGAAATTCTTTTTTATGAATCAGAAAATCGTAAAAGGCCTCGTTGTCGAGATCGATCCCGTCGCGGTATTCCTTTCCTCCAAGATGAAAAAGCAGAGGAATAATATCGACGCGGTATTTTTCTTTTTCGCTTTGTTTGATGCTGCTTCCGGAATCAACGAATACACGTAACATTTTTTATACCTCCGTTTTCAATCGCCGCATAAGGGGAATGACTTCATTCATGTTCAGATGCGGAAAATCCGCTTCGCCCTTTTCGTCCCGAATGATGAAATCGCCGACCATGTAGGTCCGGATGCCTGCGGAAGAGGCGCATCTTCCGTCTTCGACTTCGTTGTTTCCGAACAGAACGACTTCGTCGGGGCGAAGAGAAAATTTTTCGAGCAGGTCCTTGAAATAGGCGGGATTCGGTTTGCAATAACGGGAATTTTCATAAGTGGTGATCTCAGCGAAATCCTGCTGATGCAGTTGAACGAATGACATCCGTTTCAGCGTGGCGATTTCCGGAAAAATCGGATTGGTGGCCAGCACCGTTAGCGGAAAGTTTTCGTTCGCAAACCGGACAATGGGTCCGGCAAGCGGATTGGCTTTGCAGCATGCGGCGGTCTGGGCAAACTCATCGGCGTAGAAAGCGTCGAAAATGGCTTTGTCCTTTCGCTTCTCTTCGCCGTAGACGGAGACGAATGCGTCCCAGAAAACCGCTTCATTGGTCTGTTTTCCGTCGTTGGCGTACATGCGTTTCGTGCCTTGCCAGACCGTCTTCATCAGGAGATCGGGCTGATAGCCGTATGCGGCCGCCTTTTTGCACAGCAGGGAAAAATAGAGTTCGGTAAATTCCTTTTCGTTCATCGGAAGCAAAGTTCCGTCTAAGTCAAAAAATATCGCTCGTATCATAGAATCCCTTTACGCATTTCGTTAACGGTCTTCCGACCTGAAAAATCAACTTGGTGACCTATACCGGATTCGAACCGGTGAATGATACCTTGAGAGGGTACTGAGTTAAGCCGCTTCTCCAATAGGCCAGTGCTTATATTGTCATATAATTCAGAGCCGATTTCAAGCAAAAAAGAGAATCGGAGTGAATTTGACGGCATTCTTTTTCCGTCAAAGGGCGAAGTGTCGATTATTTCGACGCGGTAAAACGGGAAGAAGAGAAAGGGCGGATCGGACGGAGAATAAAGTCTTCCAAAATAAAAGCGTTTGCCGAAGGGATTCGCTCAAAGAGCAATCTTCCAAAAAAAACGAAAGATTCTGCCAAATCAAAAAGAGACGCCGCGGCGTCTCTTCATTTTCAATCCCGATGGGCTTCTACGGTCATGACGGCCAGATGATGAGCCAATTCATCGGATAATTCGCTCTTTTCGATGCGGAACTGCCAGTTCCCGGAGGCGACGCCCGGCGTGTTCATGCGGGAATATTTGTCCATATGGAGCAGATCCTGCGGAGAGAAGATCACGACGTTAGCCCGACTCCGCATCAGGGAGCCGATCATCGTATCGAGAATATCCTTATCGTCCCAGATTTGAAGATAATCTTTCATCGGGGCTTTCAGTTCCGGGTGTTCTTCCAGAAAATGGACCATGACGTCGTTGTCGTGCGTGCCGAGATAGGCGATGCAGTTTTCTTCGTAATTATGCGGAAGGAACGGGTTTTTCAGTTTGGCTTCCTTGTACTCCTTTTCGGTGTGGCAGGAGGAAAAATCCGCGCCGCCGCGTTCGTTCGGATCGTCTTCGTAGTAAATTCCGGCGAGATGACGGTTGTAGTCGTCGAACGCGAACTGCATCAGTTTCATGCCCGGGAATCCGGTTTGGGCTTTCAGCGCTTTGACTTCATCGGTGATGACACCCAGATCTTCGGCGATGATCTGGCACTTCTTCGTGCATTTTTCAAGATGCGCGAACAGATCGTATCCCGGACCTTTTACCCATTCGCCGTTGACCGCGGTCTTTTCGCCGAAATCGACGGACCAGTAGGACTCGAATCCGCGGAAGTGATCGATGCGGACGCAATCAAAGAGTTTCGCCGCGCTTTGCACGCGTTTCCGCCACCAGTAGTAGTTGGTCTTCTTCATTTTTTCCCAGTCGTAAATCGGGTTACCCCAGAGTTGGCCGGTCGCGGAGAAGAAATCAGGCGGTACGCCGGCTACCTTGACGGGACGGCGGTTTCTGTCGAGTTGGAAGAGTTTCGGGTGTCCCCAGACGTCGGCCGAATCGAGCGAAACGTAGATCGGCATGTCGCCGATCAGGCGGATTCCTTTCCGCTTGGCGTGCGCTTTCAGTTTCCGGTATTGCTTGAAGGCCTCGTACTGAACGAAAATCCAGAATCGGTATTCGTCGATATGTTCTTCTTTGGCTTTCCGGATCGCACTCTTTTTGTGGAGACGGTAATCGCGTTTCCAGTCCTGGAAAGAGGCTCCGCCGTGAAGACCTTTTAACAGCATGAAACAGGCGTAATCTTCCAGCCAGTACCGGTTTTTGCGGTAAAACTTCTGAATTTCGTCTTCCAGAAGCGGGTATCCGCGGGAATAGGCTTTCCGCAAAACGTCGAAACGCTCCGCGTAGACTTTGCCGTAATCGACGAAGTGCGGGTTGCTTCCGCCTTTGATTTTCCTGACTTCTTTCTTTTCCAGAAGACCTTCCTTAACCAGAATGTCCAGATCGATGAAGTACGGATTCAGAGCGAACGCCGAAAAACTTTGGTAAGGCGAATCGCCGTAACTCGTCGGATTCAAAGGAAGCATCTGCCAGTATTTCTGCTTGCTTTTGACCAGAAATTTGATGAAAGAATGTGCTTCTTTTCCGAATGTGCCGATTCCGTGCTTGCTCGGCAGAGAAGAAATATGTAGTAATAGACCAGATCCTTTTTCCATTTTTTTGCACCTCGTTTCTATTATAATTTCTATGCGCGTTTAAAACAATCCATTTTTCGATTTTCGCGGTTTTACGTGCAAAAAAAGAAAGGAAATCGCTTCCTTTCCCTTTTAAACAACTCAACTCTTTGAACTGTCGTGAAAGCGCGTATGCAGCAGTTCGTGCGCCTTTTGAGAACCCGGTTTTCCCAGAAATCCCTCGTAGATTTTTTGAATCGTTTCGTTTTCAGACGCGTTTCGTGCGCTTTGCTTTTTGTCGATTGCCGAGACGGCTTTCTTCCGGTTCAGCAAGACGAAATCCTGTATCTCGTCGGAGGAGACGATCTGACCGCCGCCGTTGAGGCATCCGCCCGGACAGGCCATCACTTCGATCGCGTCGAAGCGGTGCTCGCCTTTCCGGATTTCGTCAAGGACGGCGCGCACGCTTTTAAGTCCAGAGACGATTCCCAAGCGAAGCGTTCGTCCGTTCAGATCGATCGTGGCTTCGCGGACGCCGGGAAGCGATGCGCAATCCGAAAAGCGGATTTCGTCGTCGTTCCCCGAAAGTCTTCGGACGACGCTTTCCATCACTCCGCCTGTATGGGCGAAGATGGCGCCTCCGCCGCTGAAAGAGGCGAACGGGGAGTCGAATTCCGCGTCTTCAATTTCGTTCAGCAGAATGCCGTGCCGTTTCAGAAGTTCGGCGTACTCTTTGACCGTGATGACCAAATCGACGTTTTTCAGACCGTCGTTGGCCAGTTCTTCGCGGTCGGCTTCCCGCTTTTTGGCTAAACAAGGCATCAAGGCGACGGAAACGATGCGCTTCGGATCGATTTGCTCCTTTTCCGCGTAATAGGTTTTGATCATGGCGCCCAGCATTTCCATCGGCGATTTGCACGAGGACGGGAGATGGAGCAGGTCGGGATACTGAATTTCCAGATGCTTGATCCAGCCCGGACAGCAGGAGGTGATGATCGGAAGAGGCTGATTCGTTTCGAGTCGGCGGAGAAGTTCGTCCGCTTCTTCCATTACCGTCAGATCGGCTCCGAAATTCGTGTCGAAAACGCGATCGAAACCGACGGCTTTCAACGAAGCCGCCATCTTTTTGCTGACATCGGTGCCGGCCGGAAGGTGAAAGGCTTCGCCGAGCGTAACCCGCGTGGCCGGCGCGGTTTGGATCACGACCGTTTTCGTCGGATCGTTCAGGAGGTCTTCGAGTCGGTCCAGCGCGGTGCTTTGAAGAAGCGCGCCCGTCGGGCAGACCTGTACGCATTGCCCGCAGGTGATGCATTTCGACGGATCGGAAATCCGCAGTTTGAAATTGCGGTAGGCGGGCGAAATGGCGCGGATTCCCTGTACGGCGTCGCAAACCGCGACACATCGGTAACAGCGTATGCATTTCGCCGGATTGCGGAAGAGACCGCGCACGTCCGTGTAGCGGTTTTCATAAGACGGCTTTCCCGGATATGGGAGTTCCCGTATGCCGAGTTCTTTCGCCAGATCCTGCAAGCGGCAGTCGCCGTTTTTCGGACAAACTACGCAATCGTTGGGGTGATCCGACAAGAGCAAAGAGACCGTCGTTTTCCGCGCGGCGATGACTTTCGGCGAATCGGTGAGGATTTCCATTCCTTCGGCGACTTCGGTGGAACAGGCGGGGTAGAGTTCGTCTTTTCCCTGAATTTCCACAAGACACACCCGACAGGAAGACGGAAGATGCTCGAAATGCAATTCCGGTCGGGACAGGGAGCAAAGCGTCGGAATCCGGATTCCGCGTTTCCGCGCGGCTTTCAGTATCGTAATCGGGGCATCTTCCCGATATTCTGTTCCGTTGATTTTGAATTTCACAGTCCGATCCTCCGTTCTATCTGACGATTGCTTTCGGCTTTGCCGGGCATTTTGTCAAACAAGTGCCGCATTTGACGCATTTCGTCGCATCGATCGCGTAGGCGTTCAAACGCGGATTTTTGCCGAAAAGGTCGGTTTTGGATATGGCGTTCACCGGGCAATTCCGCGCGCACATTCCGCAACCGAGACAATTCGCGGTGACGATCCGGTATTCGACTAACGCCTTGCAGGAACCCGCCGGGCATTTCTTCGCGATATGCGCCCGGAATTCGTCTTCAAACTTCTCCAAAGCGGAAAGGACGATGCCGGCGGCTTTTTTTCCTACGGCGCAGAGGGAAGTCCGACGAATGTATAACGACAGTTCTTTCAATTGGCGCATCTCTTCTTCCGTCCCCTTTCCGGCGATGAACCGATCAAGCGTTTCCAGAATACGCATGACGCCGATCCGGCAAGGCGTGCATTTGCCGCACGTCTCTTCGTACAGGGACGAAAGCGTAAAGCGAAGCGACTGAACGATGCAATCGTCGGCATCGAGGAAGGCGATATTTCCCTCGTCGTAACCGAAATGCGGTCGGTCTAAGCGAAAAACCTCGCTGTCCAGATCGTTTTCGTCATAATAGGCGTCGCCGATCAAAGCCGCTTTGAAGGTTCTTTTCGCCGGCGGATCGATCAGCGTCCGAAGCGTCGCGTCGGAAGAAATTTCGGTCAGTCCTGCGGCGGAAATCTTTCCCGTCAAAGCGAAAAGCAACGGAATTTCCGCCTCGCTTTCCATCGCAATCGGAAGTTTGACGAGCGTTTCGGCGGAGAAAAGATAGGTGTGCGGATAAGGATCGGGATAAACGGGTTCGACTCTCCGACCGTTCAGACTCGCCTTGAATGCCGAATCGTCCATGTGCATGACATTTTGCATGCCGATCCGGAAGCGGATTCTCACCGAGAAATCCGTTCCCAGAATCCGCGGACCGGCGAGTCCGCATGCTTCGGCTTCATGCAAAGCCTTTTTCAGCAGTTCGAGGGCCGTCTGGTCGCGTTCGTCCACATAGATCAGCGCTTCTTCGACCTGAGCAATCCGCGCGGCGATGAGAAGCCCCTCGATGACGAGGTGGGGATTCTTTTCGGCGATCGTTTTTCCGAAAAACGTTTCGGGATCCGCATCGGCCAAAGAGAGAACGAGTTGCTTTTCAGGCGAAGAAATCCCGGCGATCTGCGTCAACTTTTCAAAAAGAGGTGCGTGCGATTGCCGATCCGCGATTCTCTTTGCGCGGATTTTTTCTGCGTTTTCCGGGTGAAGAAGAAGATCGGCGAAAGCGCGGTAAGCGCCCTTTCGGAATGCCTCTTCGAGACTACCCGGATCGTCTGTATCCAGACGACTCAGTATCGTGTTTTTGTCGGGGCCGCCGCATTCCGCGATTTGTTTCAAAGAAAAGGCGGCAAAGGTTTCAGGTGATTCAAATTTCATAAACGCTCCTTAATGCTGATTCAGAATGTCTTCGATTTCTTCGGCTTTGACATTGCCGTAAATGCGATCGTTGATCTGGACGACGGGCGCGAGGGAGCACTTTCCCACGCAACGCAGGGTCGTCAGCGTGAATTTGCCATCGGGCGTCGTTTCGCCGTTCTTGATTTTCAGAACTTCTTCGCATTTTTCCAGCACTTTCGCCGCGCCTTTGACATAGCAAGCCGTTCCCAGACACACATTGACGACGTTCGCTCCCTTAGGCAACAGGGAAAAGCGATCGCAGCCGGAAACGACGGCGAAAACTTCGGAAAGGTTCAGATTGAAATGGTCGGCGACGAATTGCTGCACTTTGAAAGGAAGATAGCCGAAAATCCGCTGTGCCTGACAGAGAACGCCGAACAGGTCGTCCCTCGTCTGGTCTTTCATATATTCATCGAGTTGATGAAACATCTCTTCGTTGGTCTTCATATACGTTACCTCAACATCCTATTATAGCGGAAACAGGCAGGCGAAAAAACCTTTTCGATAAAATTTTATCCGTTTAATGATAGTGAATCGTCACGATTTTGCCGCAGTCTTCCAGCGCTTTTTTCAGCGATTCGACGATTTTCATCTTCATCGAAAGGTCGATCGGTAAGTCCTTGTGCGCCGGATTCAGCGTCGTTCCGACGAAGAGGCGAATGTGGCTCGCCTGTTTGAGAATCATGTTGGCGATCAGATTCGCACCGTCTTTCTTTTTCAGCGCCTTTCCGGACACGCTTTGCGTGTCGAGATAATCTTGCGTCAGATTCAGCACTTTGCCCAGCGTGATGACCCCTTCCGTCACCAGATCGACTCCTTCGATACGCGCGGTCGGGGGTACGTCGCTGTCGAGATAGACGAGCGAAGTCTGGATTTCTTTGTTCAGGTAGCGGGAAATGATCTTGGACGTGGTGCCGCCGCAGACGATTTTCAGCCCCTCCTGATTCATGAATTGCTCGGCGACCGTAAAATCGTCTTCCGGATTCATCGGAGGTCCGACCAGAATATTGACGCTTTTTGGAGCCAGTATCTTCAACGCGGCGATCGTTGTGTCGTCTCCGGGTTCGCCCATGTAAAGCGCGTCGCAGGATTCGCCGATCAGCGCCGCGATCTGCCGCGCCGACATGTCCGGCGTATAATTGGCGCTTACGTACTGCGCGATATCTTCGATCGACCACCCCAGATTCATCGTCTTTCCGATGCCGGCGTGAGGCGCGCCGTCGGAACAGAAAATCATCGCATCGCCTTCTTCGGCTTCGATCTCCGAATAGAAGATGATCTTGTTCATGATTTCTTTCTTCTGCCTTTTCAGCGGAAAAACCTTTCCTTTCCTCAGATAGATCAGCGGGGGATTGTCGAATTCAAAAATGTAGCCCTTGCCTTCGTGGTCGACGTGAATGACGGTGAAAGTCGAATACGCGACCTTGCGCACGGAACAGACCGGAAGCGTGGAAATCACGGAAGAAACGCATTCTTCGATCTCGGCGCCGTTGGCTAACATCAGGCACAGCAGTTTAGAGGTCAGCGTCGCCAGAATATTGGCTTTGACGCCGGAACCCAGACCGTCGGCAAGGACGATCGTCGTTCCGTTTTCTTTCCGGACGATTTCGACCTTGTCGCCGCAGAGTTCTTCGCCGACGTGATTCAAAGAGACATAGCCGTCATCGATAAAGTACTTCATTTCATTCGTCCTTCAAACTGTTTTTGAAATTGACCAGGGCGATTTTGGCTTCCGCCGTCGATTCGCCCAGAAGCGAGGCGATCTCCTGCACCGCGGCCATCTGCTTGTTGATGACCTGATCGGTCACTTCGATCATCTCTTTCCTCAACGCTTTCATCTTTTCGTCGTCGAGCGTCTCGCGGGTGACGTCTTTGTAAATGGCGAAAGCGACGCCGTGTTCCTTGACGACGGTGATCGAAACGTCGAAATATTTCTGATTCCGATCGTTATAGACGATCACGGAATCCACGTTTTCGCCTTTTTCCACGGCGATCATCAGTTCCGGAAGATCGATCAGTTCCTGATAAAAACGGCCGATCGCGCGTTTGTCGATTTGAAGATAGTCGAAAGACCGCGCATTGGCGTCGACGAGAATGCCTTCCCGGTTGATCGTGATGATACCGTTCGGCGTGTGCGTGATGATCTCGTTGGAAATCGATTCGGCCTTGTTTTTCAGGTACGGCAGACAGTATTCCGGATCGGCCAGACCGTTGTAGACGGCGATCGCCTTTTCCCGGCACGTGTCGTATCCGCAGGCGCCGCAGTTGATTTCGTCCTCTTTCCGATATTTGAAAATGCGGTTGAGAATTTTCTGAATCTCTTCTTCGCTAGGAATTTTCATCGGATTGCTTAGCGGCGGATAGCGGTGGGAAAGGTCGACTTTTCCGCGACTTTCGTCGATCGGACTGCCGCGATTCTTTTTCGCGTATCGGCGGACCAGATAATTGTCCTTGATCTTGTTGTTCCCGGAAATCCGCGCCGGTCCGTTGACGCATCCGCCTTCGCACATATTCATTTCGATGAAGAGGTGATCCAGTTCGTCGATGTTTTCGAGAATATCTTTGATCGCTTCGACGCCGTCGATCGTCACGTAGTCGTAGCCCTCGTTCATCGACCGGAAGGATTTGATGATCCCGCGCTGGATCGGATAGAAGCGCGCCGGATTGGAAGAAGGTTCGTCATCATCCTCTTCAAAGGCGATCCCGTGCCGGGCGAACATCTGCGCGATCTCTTCAAAAGTCAGGGCGACTTCGACGTCGGAAGATTCATCGGCTTCCTTTTTCTTGGCGATGCACGGGCCAACGAAGACGACCTTCACGTCTTCGCCGCGTTCCTTTCGGATGATTTTAGCGTGTGCGATCATCGGCGAAACGACGGGAGCGACGTACTTCAACGCGTCCGGATAATTCCGCTGAATGAAAGCCACGGCGGAAGGGCAGGCGGTGGAAATAAGCGAACGAAAAGCGCCGCCTTCGAGAAGAGACGCGTATTCTTCGGTTACGAAATAGGCGCCTACGGCTGTTTCCTCAACATCGAAAAAGCCGAGTTTCCGACAGGCGGAAGCGAAAGAGGCGAAAGAGGAAACGGCGAAATTCGCGATGAAAGAAGGGGCGACGCTCAAAACGACCTTGCCCGGATATTCCCGGATCAGTTGTTCGACGCGCGCGACGTCGGAAACGACACGTTTGGCATTCTGCGGGCAGACGTTCACGCAATGGCCGCAGAGAATGCAGTTCTCTTCGACGATTTCGGCCTTATTGTCCACGAAACGAATGGCCTTGACCGGACATTTTCTCAAACAGGAGTAGCAATCTTTGCAGGAATTGCTTTCAAAAGACAGATATTTCATGGCGTTACCTCAATTGAGCAAGCACTTTTTCGGCGAAGATCGCATCGACGTTCTCTGCGTTGACGCCGTAGACCGGTTCCTGATCGATCATCATCGAAACGCCTTCCGCGCAATGGCCGAGACAGAAAGACGCGGCGAGTTCGATCCGGTTTTCCGGATCGTGTAAGCGGATCAGTTCCTGAATCCGGGCGATCACTTCCCGGCTGCCTTTCAAGTGGCAGGACGATCCGACGCAAATGGATATTTTCATAAAAAGCCCTCTTTTTCATTATAATATAATCAAGAGGAAAAAAAAATAATTTCGGCGACGGAAAAACGGGAAATCGTTCCGGGCAAAGCGGAAAAGTTTTCCTCAAAAAAAGAATGACTTTCCTTGGCTTTTCCTGCTATAATGAAAACAGAGATAGATAAAACTGACTATCGGACAGGAGGCAGACAAATGATATTGACTTCCGTATGGAACGAATCGTGGTTCTACATCGTCATCTGGATCGCCGTCTTCGTCATCGCGCTGATCGTCGAACTGGCGACCGAACAGTTGATCAGCATCTGGTTCGCGGGTTCCGCGCTGATCGCGCTTCTTCTGGCGGTTCTGGACGTTCACTGGGCCATTCAGTTGATCGTCTTCGTCATCGTCGCGGCGATCGCCGTCGGCATTACCCAATACCTGATGGTGAAGAAGAAAAACAACGTCGAACTCAGGACCAACGCCGACGCGATGCTCGGAGAGAAGATCGCCGTGCTGGAAAAGGTCGGCCCGGAGCAACTGGGCGAAGGAAAATTCCGCGACGTGGTTTGGAGTTTGAAAAGCGACCAGGTCATCGAAAAGGGCGAATACGCGAAGATCGTTCGCATCGACGGAAATAAACTGATCGTCGAAAAAGTTGTCGAAGAATCGCAAGAAAACGAAAGAAAGGAATAAAAAACTATGAAAAATTTGCTTTTGATGGATGCCGGCGCGATCGTCGGGCTCGTCGTTCTGGCCGTCGTGCTGCTGGCGCTGATCGTCGTCATCATCCGTTGCTTCACGATCGTGCCTCAGGCGCACACCATCATCGTAGAACGGCTCGGAAAATACAACCGGACCTTGGAAGCGGGATTTCACGCGACGATTCCGTTTATCGAAAAAAGGGTTTCCCGGGTTTCGCTGAAAGAGAAAGTGGCCGATTTTCCGCCGCAACCGGTAATTACCAAAGACAACGTGACGATGCAGATCGACACCGTCGTCTATTATCAGATCACCGATCCGCGCTTATACACGTACGGCGTCGAACGGCCGATGTCGGCGATCGAAAATCTGACCGCAACGACGCTTCGTAACCTGATCGGCGATCTGGAACTCGACCAGACCCTGACTTCGCGCGATACGATCAATCATCGGATGCGCTCGATTCTCGACGAAGCGACCGACCCTTGGGGAATCAAGGTCAACCGCGTCGAGTTGAAAAACATCCTTCCGCCGCGCGATATTCAGGAAGCGATGGAAAAGCAAATGCGCGCCGAACGTCAGAAACGGGAAGCGATCTTGCAGGCAGACGGCGAAAAGCAGGCGGCGATTCTTTCCGCTCAGGGCGAAAAAGAAGCGGCGATTCTCCGCGCCGATGCGAAGAAAACGGCGATGATCAAAGAAGCCGAAGGACATGCGGAAGCGCTTTTGAAGGTTTACGAGGCGCAGGCCAAAGGTATCGAAATGATCAATCAGAGCAATCCGAATACGGCTTACGTGACGCTGAAAGGATTCGAGGCTTTGGAAAAAGTGGCCAACGGCAATGCGACCAAACTGATTATTCCGAGCGAAATTCAGAATGTCACCGGACTTCTGGCGAGTCTGAAAGAGGTTGTCGCCGATTCGCCGAAAGAGAAAAAGAGCAAATAAGCGAAGGGTCCGGCCATGAAACCGGACTCTTTCTTCATACAAACGAAGAAAGGAGGGAACGGTATGCGAAAAGGAATCTGGAAAAACCTGATCGTTTTTTTGCTCGCTTTTTTGTTGTCGGGTTGCAAAATGATCGGGTTCGGCGAAACCTCAAAGTCGCCTTCCCTCGTACTAGGCGAATACGCGGGCAATCGGATTACGTTGGAAATGATCAACGCCGCGCAAGGCGTCGTCGGTTTTCCTTCGACCGGCGAGCAGAAAATACTGGTGCTTCCGGTCTGCTTTCAGGATTATCCGTTGGAGAAACTAGGTCTCGATGAGACCGAAGTCATCGCGAATATCGAAAAGGCGATGTTTGCTTCGGGGGAAGAAACCGGCTGGGAGTCCGTCTCTTCTTACTATTCTAAAAGCAGTTACGGCAAACTGAACATCACCGGGACGGTCGGCGATATTTTCGTTCTAGATAAAACTTTGAGGGAAGTGGCCTATCTCACTTCGTCGAAGAGAGACGAATCTTACGATCCGACCTATTATGTGCTGGAAAGCGCGCTGGATCATTTCAAATCGGCTCACCCGAACGAGATCGGAAGTTTCGACGGCGATGGCGACGGTTATGTCGACGCTGTCTGGCTCATCTACCTGAATCCGTATTATTCCGACTCCTTTCAGTCCTGGTATCTGAAAACGGATCCGTCTTTCGCGTCGAAGGCTTATTCAAATAAGGTTTCGTCGCTCCTATGGGCATATACGTACTGGAATTATTCGTCGAAAGCCAATCGCTCTTCGCCGACTTCCTTTTCGTACAGTTGGGCGTCCTATTTTTTCCTTTTTGACGGGGGTTACGAAAAAGACGGCGTCGATCTGGTCGATGCGCATACGTTTATCCACGAAACCGGCCATCTTTTCGGTCTGGACGATTACTATAATTACGATTACGGAAGTTCGGACCGGACTTCTCCTGCCGGCGCGATCGACATGATGGACAACAACGTCGGCGATCACAACGCGTACAGCAAGTATCTTCTGAACTGGATATCGCCGAAACTGATCAAGGAAAGCGGTACCTTTCATTTGGATTCCTTCACCGAAACCGGCGACGCGCTTCTTTTTCCGTTGGAAATCAGCACCTATAACGACAGCCCTTTCGACCGGTATCTGCTTTTTGAATACTATACGCCGACCGGTCTCAACGAGTCGGACAGTCAGAGCCCCTACGAAAACGGCATATCGATGCCTGATCAATCCGGAATCCGGATCTATCTCGTCGATGCGAGGCTGGTTCTTTTGAGTTATTCGCCGATTTACGGCTGGATCAACAAAGGGCACAGTTCGGAATATTGCAACACCTCCGACCGCTATACGCTGATCGGCGCGAGTAATACGCCGAGTTATTCCTATACCGGCGAACGGCTGATCACCCTTCTTTCCAGTCAGCATGCCAAAAAAGGGTATTATTACGAGGATCGTTTCGACGGTTCGGCGACTTCTTCCGATCTGTTCACCGAGAAAGACGTTTTTTCGCTGTATCTTTCGCGCGGATCGTCGATTTCGTTCGTCTCTTCGGGCGAAGGGATGGACGTCGTCTATTCGGAAAATTGAAGTCGGGGGCTTTCTTTCCGTCGGTAGTTTTGGTAGAATGGCAAAGGGATAAACATGAATTACGATCACATTTTTTTTGATTTCAACGGAACGATTCTCGACGACGTCGATCTTTGTCTGAATCTTTTAAACGAAATGCTGGAAGAAAAGCATCTCTGTCGGATCGATAAGGACCGGTACAGGGAAATTTTTACGTTTCCGATCGTCGATTACTATCGTGCGGCCGGATTCGATTTCAGCGATTACACTTTCGACGAACTGGCGCGTCGGTTCATCGGGGAATATCAACCGGCCAGCCTGAACTGTCCGCTGTATCCGCATCTCGTCGAACTTCTGGATCGGTGGAAGCGATCGGGGAAACATCTTTACGTTCTCAGCGCCAGCGAGATTCACAACCTGAAAGAGCAATTGAACCATTTCGGCATCGCCAGTTTTTTCGAGGCGATTCTGGGAACTTCCGACATTTACGCCGCGAGCAAGAAAGAAATCGCCGCGGATTTTCTTCACCGTCGGCGGATTCCGCCGGAACGTTGCCTGTTCATCGGCGATACGTTACACGACTACCAGATCGCCGAATCGCTGAACAGCGCTTCGATTCTGGTCGATTTCGGTCATCAGAGCCGTGCGCGTCTCCTTTCGACGGGGAGTCCCGTGATCGCTTCCTATGAGGAATTGCTGTGATCAAGGCGGTGCTTTTCGATCTGGACGGAACGCTGATCGACGATGAATCGTTCACCCTCTCGTCGAAAACGATCGAGGGAAAGAAAATCGGCTACGACATCGACGAAGCGACGGCGAAAAAGAGTCTCGGCATGTCCTACGAGAATTCCAAAAACTATTTCCGCGCCCTTTACGGAGCGGATTTTCCGTTTGATTTTTTCCGGCAAAAGCGGTTCGAGTACATCGTGGAAGATATGCGAAAGAACGGAATCCGCTGGAAAGACGGCGCCGAAGCGATCGTCGGATTCTGCCGGGAAAACGGAATACGCACCGCGATCTGCACATCGAGCAGCCGAAAGTATCTGGACGCGTACGCTTCGTTTACCGACTTTTTTTCCAAAATTGATCGGATCGTTTCCGGCGAAGACGTGAAGAAAGGGAAGCCGGATCCGGAAATCTTCCTAACGGCGATCGAGGGCTTCGGCATCCGGAGCGACGAAGCGCTGGTGATCGAAGATTCGCATAACGGCGTGGAGGCCGGACTCCGTTCCGGAGCCGACGTGATCATGGTTCCCGATCTTCTCGAACCGGATCCCGAATTTGTTTCAAACGGAGGGAAAGTATACAAATCGCTGCGCGATGTGATAAAATATATAGAGAAAAAGAACGGAGTGATCGGAAATGATTGAAATTCATGTGCGGAATTACGGGGTGATCCGGATCGAACTGGATCGGCGGCATGCGCCGAACACATGCGCCAACTTCGTCTCGCTGGTCCGGAAAGGGTTCTACGACGGGCTGATCTTCCATCGGGTCATTGCGAATTTCATGATTCAGGGCGGCGATCCTTTGGGAAAAGGAATCGGAGGTCCGGGTTATACGATCCGGGGCGAATTCAGAGCCAACGGCGCGGATAATCCGCTTTCTCATCTGCGCGGCACGGTTTCGATGGCGCGGAAGGCCGATTTCGATTCGGCGGGAAGTCAGTTTTTCATCATGCACCGCGACGGCACCTATCTCGACGGGCAGTACGCCGCATTCGGGAAAGTCGTTTCGGGCATGGAAGTGGTTGACCGGATCGCCCGCACGGTCACTTCGCCGAACGATCGGCCGTTGGAACCCGTCGTGATCGAGTCGATCCGCGCGATCGACGAACCGGTCGTCGAGGTCGAAATCCTCGCGGAGGAAAAAAGATGAAAATCGATCGGGTGAAGAGTTGTCTCGGCGATCGGGTGCATTCCGTCAGCATCGCCCAATCCTACGCTTCGCGTCGGGACGTGATCGAAAAGATCGTGTCGTATATCGCCGATCAGGGACTCGATGTCGACGACGCGTATCTGGATTTCGTGCGCACGGTCGACCGTGCGAAGGCCGAAATCGAAGTGCGTTACGTTCCCGTTTACCGGGCGACGGCGCTGGCCCGCCTTTTCTGGCGCGAAAGCAAAGAGAATCAGGAGGCGAGCGAGCATCAGGAGTTCGTCCGCTTTTCGACGCTGTTTTACGCCGACGATCTCAATAAGGGAAATCGGATCAACCAACTGGATATTCTCAAAATCATCGATAAAAAAGCCGGGAAGATCAACGAGGCCCGTTACGAAAATGCCGACGATTATCGTTACGAGAATGTGCCGTTACTGAAATCAGGCGAAGCGAATCTGACCGATATCGTTCTCGACGTTCCTTTGCAGGAAGACGAAGTCTATCCGTTAGAAACTTCCTATATTCTCGACGGCAACGAAATCGAAGCGCGGGTAGGGAACACGCTGCACAGCACGAAATCGTATCAGCGACTCGCCGCTCAAAGCGAGAAATGGTCTTCGATCGAGCGGTTGGACGTCGAAGCGGTGCTGGTTCCGATCGCGCGGATCCGGATCGGCAAGTACGATCAGTACGTCAACTGCGCGAACGGAAAGATCGACGTCCGTTACGAGAAAAACCGGCAGATCACCGGAAATCTGAAAAGCGCGAAGCGGATCGCGTATCCGTGCATCGTCGCCTTTCTTCTCCTGGCCGTCGGCGCTTTTATCGCCAAATGGAACTTCCCGGTGCGTTTCGCCAATATGCCGAAGCACCTTTTCGCCAATATCGCCGACATTCTCTGGCTGGTTCTCGTCCTCGCGGGCATTCTCTTTTCTTTGATCGCTGCGCCGACCAGAAAGGCGATCATTCATCGGGCAAGTCAAAACAAGGATCGCTTGCGGATTTGCCGGATTTTTTCACACCTTCTTCTCGACGTCTCCATCGCCCTGCTGACGATGATTCTTCTCTGCATCTAGTATGAACGCCAAAATCGTCTTGTCGGTTCACGGATTGGTCGATTTTCTTCTCCGGAAGGGCGATATCGACAATCGCGTTTACAATTCCGCATCGATGCTGGAAGGCACGCGGATTCATCTCCGCTACCAGCAGATTCAAAACGGCGACTATCTTTCCGAACAGTTTTTGTCGACCACTCTGAACGTCGAGGAATATACCTTTGAAATCTCCGGACGAGCCGACGGAATCATCGTCGGAGGAGCGATGCCGGTCATCGACGAGATCAAATCGACGGTGAGCGAACTGGAAGCCTTCTACGAAAGTCAGAAAGAGTGGCATCTGGGACAGGCTCAGGTCTATGCGTACATGTACTGCAAGGAAAATTGTCTCGACGCCTGCGGCATTCGGCTCACCTATATTTCCCAGCAGGACAACAAGGACAAACTGATCCTGAATTTTTCGTTTACTTTCGCGCAACTGGAAGAAAGAGTCCTCGACCTTTGCCGGGCGTATCTTACTTTCTACCGGAAGATCGACGGACACAACGAAGCGCGCGCGCTTTCAAGCCGGAATCTCGAATTTCCTTTCGAGCAGTACCGTCCCGGTCAGCGCGATATGGCTCGTTACGTCTATGGTTCGATTCTCAACCGGAAGCCGACGTTCATCGAAGCGCCGACGGGAATCGGCAAGACGATTTCCACGCTTTTCCCGGCCGTGAAATCCTTTTCAACGCTGGGCGTGGAAAAGATCTTCTACCTTTCCTCGAAGAACGTGATCAAGGAAGTCGCGTACTCGACCTGCCGCCTGTTAGGGGAGAACGGTCTGATTGCCCGGGTCATCAAACTGACGTCGAAAGAAAAAATGTGCCGGGTGGATTCGAGAAAGTGCAATCCGGACGAATGCCCGTACACCAAGGGATATTACGATAAACTGCGCGCCGTCATCGACGAAACGATCACTTCGCATCTTCTGATCGACGAAGACCGGATCAACCTTCTGGCCGACGAACACGAAATGTGTCCGTTTGAACTCCAACTCGATCTGAGCCTGTTCTGCGATATCATCATCTGCGATTACAATTATCTGTTCGATCCGATCGCGTATCTCCGCCGCTTCTTCGATCAGGATAAAGTTCCTTACGTCGCCTTGATCGACGAAGCCCACAATCTGGTCGACCGTTCCAAAGAAATGTATTCGGCGACGCTGGATTCCAAAAGTTTCAAGGAACTTCGCTTTCATCTCAAAAAGGAGAAATTGCCGAAGATCAAGAAACTGCTTCGGAAGATCGTCGATTTTCTCGACGAACGTTTGGAGGCACACGCCGATTTTATTCCGGCGGAAAAGGATTTCCCGGCGGAATTCTATTCTTTGCTCGACAATCTGTATATTCAATGTCAGGATATTTTGAAGAATCACCCCGAAGCCGTCGACGACGTTTTCCTCGACGTTCACCGAAAAGTCTTCCGCTTCGTGAAGATCGGGGAATTCGTCTCCGAAGGCTTTCACACCTATTTCGATTGTCAGGAGGGTGAAGTCAAGGCGATCATCCGCTGTCTGGATTCGTCGCATCTGATTCGGGCGACGCTCGACAAACTGATGAGCGGAATCTTTTTCTCCGCGACGCTTTCGCCGTTAGATTATTACGTCCACTGTCTGGGCGGCGACGAGGAAACGCCGAAACTGATCCTGCCTTCTCCTTTCGACAAGACGCACTTGCTGTCCGTCGTCCGCGACGATGTTTCGACCCGGTACGTCGATCGTTCCTTTTCTTACGAAACCATCGCTCGCACGATCGAAAGCGTCGTGAAGGCGGAAAAGGGGAATTATCTGGTCTTCTTTCCGTCCTATCGGTATCTTGAAGACGTTTCCGCCTGCCTTTCTTCGGATCCGGAAGTGGAGTATATCCGTCAGACGCGGGATATGGTCGAAAAGGAAAAGCAGAACTTTCTGAATCGCTTCAAGATGTGTCCGGATCATTCGACCGTCGGTCTCGCCGTTCTCGGAGGGGCGTTTTCGGAGGGGATCGATCTGGTCTCCACCCGTCTCATCGGCGCGATCATCGTCGGCGTCGGACTTCCGACGGTTTCCTACGAGCGGAACATCATCAAAGATTACTTTACCGGCATCGGGAAAAACGGATTCGATTATGCCTACCTCTATCCGGGAATCAACAAGGTGATGCAGGCGGCGGGAAGAGTGATCCGAAGCGAAGAGGATTACGGAATCGTCCTCTTCATCGACAGCCGGTACAGCAGTTACAAGTATCGCAGCCTTCTGAAAGAACAGTATCGGAACGCCTCTTACGCAGAAGACGACGATGAACTCATCGATCAGGTGAGGCGGTTCTGGAAACGGAAAAAAACGGAAAATTGACGCTTCTTCTTTCGTCAGAGGGGATTTTCGTCTAAAATAGAAAAGATTCAGTGGGGTGAAGAAATGAAGTACGATCTGGAACATATCCGAAATTTCTGCATTATCGCGCATATCGATCACGGAAAATCGACGCTGGCCGATCGGATTCTGGAATTGACGAATACGGTCTCCAAACGGGAACTGAAAGAGCAGATGCTCGATACGATGGATCTGGAACGGGAACGGGGGATCACGATCAAACTCAACGCGGTGAATCTGACTTACCGCGCGAAAAACGGCGAGGAGTACCTTTTCAATCTGATCGACACGCCCGGACACGTCGATTTCACCTATGAAGTCAGCCGGTCTCTGGCGGCCTGCGAGGGCGCGATTCTGGTGGTCGACGCTTCCCAGGGCGTGGAGGCGCAGACGCTGGCCAATGTCTATCTGGCGATTGACAACGATCTGGAAATCGTTCCGGTCATCAACAAGATCGACCTTCCTTCCGCGTCGGTGGAACGGACCAAAAAGGAGATCGAAGAGACGATCGGCCTTCCGTGCGACGATGTCATCGGCATTTCCGCGAAAACCGGTCTCCACGTCGAAGAAGTACTCGAAGAGATCGTGCGGAAGATTCCTGCGCCGAAAGGGGACCCCGAACGTCCGTTGAAAGCGCTGATCTTCGATTCTTTTTACGACTCGTACCGGGGCGTGATCGCGCTGATCCGGGTCAAGGAAGGGCAGATCAGAGTCGGCGATACGATTCTCTTGATGAATCCGAATCTGGAATATCAGGTGATCGAATTGGGCATCCGATGCCCGAACGAAGTCAAAACCGACGTCCTCAGCGCCGGAGAAGTCGGTTGGGTGGCCGCGCAGATCAAGGATATCAACCACGTCCGTCCGGGCGATACGATCACCTTGAAAAACCGGCCCGCCGATCGCCCGCTTCCGGGATATCAGAGCCTGAATCCGATGGTTTACTGCGGACTTTATCCGTGCGATTCAAAGGATTATCCGGATCTGAAAGACGCGCTGGAAAAACTTTCGCTCAACGACGCTTCGCTGTCCTTCGAGCCGGAGACCTCGCAAGCGCTGGGATTCGGTTTCCGATGCGGATTTCTCGGGCTTCTTCACATGGACGTGATTCAGGAACGGCTGGAAAGAGAATATCATCTGAATCTGATTCTGACGGCGCCGAGCGTCATCTACCGGGTTTATTTGCAGGACGGAACGATGATCGAACTGGATAATCCGGCTCGATTCCCCGATCCGACGAAGGTGAAGGAAATCGAGGAACCGTTCGTGGAAGCCGGGATCATGACGCCGAAAGAATACGTCGGCGCGATCATGAAACTCTGTCAGGAACGCCGGGGAATCTACATGGATCTGCAATATCTCGACGAAATGCGGATGAAACTGATCTATCGTCTGCCGTTAAGCGAGATCATCTACAATTTTTTCGATAAACTGAAATCGTATTCAAAGGGATACGCTTCGTTTGACTATACGTTAGTCGGCTATCAGGCTTCGCGTTTAGTCAAAATGGACATTCTCCTCAACGGGGAGCCGATCGACGCTCTGAGCAGCATCGTCTACCGCGATTTCGCTTATCATCGGGGAAACGCCATCGTGCGGAAACTCAAAGAAGTGATCCCGCGTCAGCAGTTTGAAGTGCCGGTTCAGGCCGCCGTCGGCGGAAAAGTGATCGCCCGAAGCGACATCAAGGCGGTCCGGAAAGATGTCCTGGCTAAATGCTACGGCGGGGATATCTCGCGGAAGAAAAAACTGCTGGAAAAGCAGAAAGAGGGAAAAAAGCGAATGAAGTCGATCGGCACGGTCGAAGTTCCTCAGGAAGCGTTCATGGCGATCCTTTCGGTCGATGAAGAAGACTAAGTTTCTTTCTTTTTCTCCTTTTTCCGCCGGAATCCGGTCGAAATTTCACCGAATGAAACGAAATTTGTTAGTAGATTTTTAGTAAATAATTAGTTTGCAATCTTGAAGAATGCCGTCCTTTTCTGTACAATAAGCCTGTAAAAAAGGTGAACACTTATGGAAAAAGACTTCGGCATACGCTTTACGGATGAACTTTACGCGACGCGCGACGACGTAAAAAAGGCGCTGAACATATCGAGCATCGATTCGATCTGGGATAAAATCACGCAATTCCGCGCGTATTATACGCGTCAGATCGGTTTGAAAAACATCGAGCGCGTTCCTTTCAACATCGTCTTGCCTCCGAAACTGACTTCGCGGATCGTCCGCATCGAGAAGCGGATGACGCGATTGCTGATCAAATACAAAATGGGCAACGTGCAGAATCCGGAGGCTTTCCGTCGCATGGAAAAAAACGCGTATCTGACGATTCTTAGAACCATCTCCGACTGCTATGAAATTCACGTCGGGGACGAAACGCTGGAAGCGATCGTCGAAAAGAGCCTTCCGACTCTTCCGGTCGAATATCTGATCCTCGATCGGTATTACCGCGCGCTCATCGGCATTCAGAGCCGTCATCGGGGCAATTTCAGCGAATCCGTCGTGCTTTCCCTTTATGCCAGACTGCGGGGAATCGAATTCGACATGGACCGTCCGGAAGACTATTACCGGACCAGCGACCTGATCGACCGCGCGGATCATGTGTTCGTCGGACAGCACTACGAGGCCTGTCCGCTAGAAAAAATCCGCGAATCGGTCGTCGCGCTCTGCGATTTCCTGAATCAGTCTTCGCTTTTCAGCGTCTGCAAAGCGGCAGTGGCCTATTTCTATATCCGTTACATCAAGCCGTTTGAGTATTATAACGACGAAATGGCGATTCTGATGTTCAAATACGTGCTGGCCAAGGAAGATTTCGAGGAAATCCCTTCGCTTCTTCTTCTGGAAGATTGGCTTTCGCGCGAGAAAGAACCGGAAATCGAGTATCTGTCCCGCGAATCGGAGATGAAACTGGATCTGACATACATCGTCAACTATCTGAGCGAACACCTTTCGGCGCGATTGGACGATTTCGATTCGGGATTCGAGGAAGTCGATTCGCGTCTGGTCATCGAGGAAAACTATCCGGCTCCGGAGCCGAAGACCGTCCGCGAGGCGGAAACGCCGCTTCCGGATTTACACGAAAACGGACCGAAAGAGATCGAAGGCGTTACCTTTGCGCAGAAAGTTTCCCTGCCGACTCTTCCGACCGGATTGGACGAGAAAGACGCCTCGCTGGTCGCCGCGAATCTTCTGGAAATCTTTCCGTCGATGAAACGGGGGCAGGCCCAGTTCTATTCGCGGCACTGCACGATCGGCAAGTACTATACCATTTCCCAATACAAGCAGGAACAGAAAGTGGCTTACGAAACCGCAAGAACGAGCATGGACAATCTGGTGAATCTGGGCTTTTATAAAAAGGAACAGTTGAAAAACAAATTCGTCTATACTCCCGTGATCAAGAATGACTGAACGCGGCTTATACGTCCACATTCCTTTCTGCACGGACATCTGCTCGTATTGCGATTTCGTCAAGGTCTTTTATCGCGAGACGACGTCCGATGCTTATCTGGAAGCGCTCGCCGAGGAAATTTCGCGTCGCGTAAAAGGAGCGGTTTCGTCGATCTATGTGGGCGGGGGAACGCCGTCGGCCTTGAACGAAACGCAGTTCCGGCGGCTTTTGTCCTTGCTTTCGGCCTTTCATCGCGAAGGAAACTCGTTTACGCTGGAAGCCAACGTCGAGAGTCTGAACGAAGAAAAAATCGCCCTTTTGAAGACCTACGGCGTCAACCGGATCAGTCTGGGCGTGCAATCGCTGAATGAAAAGATGATCGCGCTCATGAACCGTCATCACGATTTCAGGCAGGTCAAAGAGACGATCGGTCGGCTGAATGCGGCGGGGATCGAAGATATCAATTGCGACCTGATTTACGCGTTGCCGGGTGAAACCGACGAAATTCTTCAAAGCGATCTGGAAGCCCTGCTGTCCTTATCGATCACCCATCTTTCCGCTTACGGGCTGATGATCAACGATCACACCTGTCTGAAAATCCGGAAGTATCGGGAAGCCGACGACGAAACCTACCGGAGACAGTACGATCGCATCGTTTCCGTCCTGGAAGAAAACGGATTGTTCCGTTACGAAGTGAGCAATTTCGCCCGGAAGGGAAGAGAATCGCAACACAACCTGCTCTATTGGAAAAACCGCGAGTACTACGGCGTCGGCGTTGGCGCGGCCTCCTATATCGGCGATGAAAGAAGCGACAACACGCATTCCCTGAGCGCTTACCTGCGCGGAAAAACGGAGGGAACGAAGGAAAAACTGACGAAGGAAGATCGCCGCTTCTATCATCTGATGCTCGGTTTGCGCCTGGCGGAAGGAGTCGATCTCGAAGAATACCGCGCGCTGTACGGGGAGAATCTCACCGACCGCTACGCGGATAAACTCGCCGCGCTGAAAGCGGAGAACCTGATCGAGATCGATCGGGGACATCTGAAAATCACCCGGGAAAATCTCTATATCATGGATTATGTTCTGAAAAAACTTCTGTTCTAGGAGAAGGCGTTGCCGGAAGGCAATGCTTTTTTTGAAAAAAATAAAAAAAGTTAGCACTAAAATGTTGACAGTGCTAAAAGAATGGGTATAATAGACTTGGCAGTTGAAAAAAGCGAGTGCTAAAAGGGAGGTGAAAGTATGGATTTATCCAGAAGGGAACTGATACTCAAATATATCGTCGAGTACTTCATCAAGCACGCTCAGCCGATCGGAAGCAATACGCTGATCGAAACGTACGGTCTGAAATGTTCCAGCGCCACGATCCGGAACGAAATGATGGAACTGGAAAACGCGGGCTATCTGGAAAAAACGCATACTTCGTCGGGAAGAGTTCCGTCTTCCAAAGGATACCGGTACTATATCGACCATCTGCGGGAAAAGGACATCGACGAATCGATCAAGCACAATCTGGCGGTGATCTTCAATGAAAAGAGCAAGAGCATCGAAGATGTGATCAAGGAGTCGTGTCAGATTCTTTCGCACATGACGAATCTGGCTTCGGTGGTTCTCGGACCGGAAGCGAGCGAAGAACATCTGGTATCCATTCAGTTCATTCCCCTCAGTCAGAACAGCGCGACGGCGGTGTTCGTAACCGATAAGGGCTACGTGGAAAACAAGACGTTCATTCTTCCGAAGAACATCAACATCTCCGATATCGAAGGCTGCATGAAGATGCTCAACGACCGCCTGAAAGGAACCGCTGTCAGCGGGCTGATGGAAAAGACCGAGTTGCTGAAACCGATCATCACGCAATACGTCAAGAACAACGATCAGGTTTACCAGCAGATCGCCAAAGCCTTGCTGAATTTCACGACGCAACGGGTGTCGATGTTCGGCTCGAACAATCTGCTGGAACAACCGGAGTTCATTCAGGATTCCGACAAACTGAAAAAATTGATCAGCCTGATCGAATCGCCCGAGCAGATGAAAGATTATCTGACCGACGACGGAGACGGATTCAACATTCACATTGCCGGAGACGAAGAAGGGCCGCAGGACGTATCCATCATCACCAGCGACATCAACGTCGGCGGAGAAAATCGCGGCAAGATCGCTCTGGTCGGTCCGAAACGCATGGATTACGACAAGGTGCTGAGCGCCTTGGAATATCTGGTGGAACAGATCAACGATCTCTATAACGACGAGGAGGAAGAAGATGGAAGAAAAAACTAAGGAAAACGAAATGCAGGAGGAAACAACCGGCGAGGAGACCATCGACAAGGATGTTCCCGAGAGCGAAGAAAAAGAATCCAGAAAGAGCAAAAAACTGAAAGAAAAGATCAAACAACTCGAAGAGGAAGTCAATACATGGAAAAATAAGTATTATCAGGCATATGCTGATATGGACAACCTCCGGAAACTGATGGAGAAAGATCATCAGCAGGTGCTGAAATATCGCGGACAGGGATTCCTGGAAACCTTGCTTCCCGTATTCGACAACTTCTACATGGCTTTCAAAGTCAAGCCGAGCGATCCGGCTCTGGAAGCGTACTGCCGGGGATTCGAAATGATTTACAACCAGATGGTCGCCAGCCTCGAAAGCGAGGGCGTCAAGGAAATCGTTCCGGAAATCGGCGCGAAATTCGATCACAACCGGATGCAGGCCGTCGATGTCGTCGAAGGCGAGCAGGACGATGTGGTGATGAACGTCGCCAACAAAGGCTATCTGTACAAAGACCGTTTGGTGCGGCCGGCGATGGTCGTCGTGTCGAAGGTCAAAAAAACCGAAGAAGAGGAAGAAAAAACCGATTCTTCCAAAGTCAATTAGAAAAGGAGAAATCAATTTATGGCAAAAGAAATTATCTTGGGTATCGACTTAGGTACCACCAACTCCGTAGTGAGTTATATGCAGGACGACGGAAAGTGGAAAGTCATTCCGAATCCGGAAGGACCGAACACCACGCCTTCGGTCGTCGCATTCAAGCCGAACGGCGAAGAAATCGTCGGCTTCGCCGCGAAAAGGCAGTTGCTGACCAATCCGGACACGATCGCTTCGATCAAGCGGAAAATGGGAACGAACGAAAAGGTGCATATCGGCTGCCTCAACAAAGATTTCACGCCGCAGGAAATTTCGGCGAAAATTCTGGCTTATATGAAGAAATACGCCGAAGACAATCTCGGCGAAAAGATTTCCAAGGCCGTCATCACCGTCCCGGCTTATTTCAACGACGCGCAGAGACAGGCGACGAAAGACGCCGGTCAGATCGCCGGACTCGACGTTGTGCGGATCATCAACGAACCGACCGCGGCGGCGTTGGCTTACGGGGAAGACAGCAATAAGGACGAAAAAATCCTCGTTTACGATCTCGGCGGCGGCACTTTCGACGTTTCGATTCTCGAAATCGCCGACGGCACCTTTGAAGTCATCTCCACGGCGGGCGACAACCATCTCGGCGGAGACGACTGGGACAACGCGCTGGTCGCTTACATTCAGAAAGAAATCAAGGCGCAGTACGACGTCGATCTCACGAACGACAAGATGGTCGGTCAGCGGCTGAAAGAAGAAGCGGAAAAAGCGAAGATCAGCCTGTCCAGCCAACTTCAGACCGTGATCTCTCTTCCGTTCCTCGCGATGGGGAAAAACGGCCCGATCAACTTTGAAATGACTTTGACCCGCGCGAAATTCGAAGAACTGACGCGCGATCTGCTCCGCAGAACCGAAGAACCGGTCCGCCGCGCGTTAAGCGACGCGAAAATCAACGCGAGCCAACTCGATCAGGTGATTCTGATCGGCGGTTCGACCCGGATGCCTGCCGTTCTCGACATCGTCAAGAGACTGACGGGAAAACAGCCGAACATTTCGGTCAACCCGGACGAAGCCGTTTCCGTCGGCGCGGCGATTCAAGGCGGCGTCATTCGCGGAGACAAGAAAGACGTTCTCCTGCTGGACGTTACGCCGTTGACTCTCGGCATCGAGACGATGGGCGGCGTTCTCACTCCGTTGATCAACCGCAATACGACGATTCCGACGACGAAATCGCAGGTGTTCTCGACGGCGGAGGACAATCAGCCTTCGGTCGATATCATGGTCTATCAGGGTGAAAGACCGATGGCGCGGGACAACAAACTGCTGGGTTCGTTCCGCCTGGACGGTATCCGTCCGGCGCGAAGAGGTCAGCCGCGCATTGAAGTGACGTTCAGCATCGACGTCAACGGCATTGTCAACGTCAAAGCGAAGGACCTCGACACCAACAAAGAACAGCAAATCACCATTTCCGGCTCGAACGGACTCTCCAAAGAGGAGATCGACCGCATGGTCAAGGAAGCCGAAGCCAACAAGGAAGCCGACGAAAAGAGAAAAGAAGAGATCGAAGTCAAAAACAAGGCCGAATCGCTGATTTCTCAGATCGACGAATCGCTGACGAGCGAAGGCGGAAAGATGGACGCGTCGCAGAAAGAGCAGACGCAGAAACTCCGCGACGAATTGAAAGAAGCGCTCGACAAGAACGACATCGCCACGCTGAAAGAGAAAATGAATCAACTCGAACAGGCGGCTGCGTATGCCCAACAGTATCAGCAGCAAGCCGGCGCGAGCGAAACTTCTTCCGATTCAAACGACAGCGCGTCCGGAACCGAGACGGGATCCTCCAACGACGATGTGATCGACGCGGATTATACCGATAAAACCAACTGACAGAATGCAATAACGGAGGCTATGCCTCCTTATTGTGTTTAGAAAGGATGTAAATTATGGCAACGAATAAGCGCGATTATTACGAAGTCCTCGGCGTTTCCAAAAACGCTTCCGAAGAGGAGATCAAATCCAGTTATCGCAAATTGGCCAAAAAATATCACCCGGACTTAAACAAGGAACCCGGAGCCGAAGAAAAATTCAAAGAAGTTCAGGAGGCTTACGAGGTTCTTTCCGACCCGAATAAAAAGTCTCGTTACGACCAATTCGGTTTCGCAGCATTCGATCCGAACGGCGGTGCCAGCGGGTTCAACGGATTCGACGGTTTCCAGAGCGGATTTCAGGACGTCGATCTGGGCGACATTTTCGGTTCGTTCTTCGGTGGCGGTTCCCGGCGAAGAAGTGCCCAGCGGAATGGTCCGATCAAAGGAAACGATTCGTTCGTTTCGATCAAGATCAGTTTAATGGACGCCGTCAAAGGGAAAAAGATCGAGATGCCGATTACCTTCGACGAAATCTGTTCTTCCTGCGGCGGAACCGGCGCGCAAAGTCCGAGCGACATCGTCACCTGCACGAACTGCAAAGGAACCGGAACCGTCCGTCAGCGAACGCAGACGATTTTCGGTACGATGGAATCGCAAAGCGCCTGTCCTACCTGCGGCGGCAGCGGAAAGATCATCAAAAACCGTTGTACGGCCTGTTCGGGAAAGGGATATAAGCGAACGAAGACGAAAATTGACGTTACGATTCCGGCCGGAATCAACAACGGTCAGCAATTGCGCGTCGGCGGCAAGGGCGAACGGGGTCTCAACGGGGGACCGAACGGCGACTTGTATATCGAAGTGAACATCACGCCGGATTCGTTCTTCAAACGGGAAGGAAACGATATTCACGTCGATCTGACGATGAACATGATCGATGCCAGTCTGGGAAGCGTGGTCGAAATTCCGACCGTATACGGGAAAGTGGATCTCAGCATTCCGGAAGGAACGCAAAGCGGTCAGATTCTGAAAATGAAAGGGAAGGGAATCAAAGACCTTCGGAGTGCCAACTACGGCGATCAGTACGTTCACATCAAAGTGGAGACGCCGAAGAACCTGACGCAGGAGCAGAAAGACCTGCTGAGCCGTTTTCAGGACATCGAATCGAAGAAAAAAGGCAAAAGCGAAACCTTTTTCGACAAGATCAAGAAGAGTTTCAAGAAATAGAGGATCAAAAGCAGGAGAAATCTCCTGCTTTTTTGATACGGATACCTTTTTTGACTTCGCTCGGAAGCGATGTAATTCTTGCATTCGCATTCCGAAAAAGATATATTGGATACGTGAGGAAGTAACCCGATGAAGAAATGTCCGTATTGCAAAACGCTGGTTCAGGACGAGGTGGAAATCTGCCCGCATTGCTGCCACAATCTCGCCGATGTCCGTCCGATGCCCGATCCGGTCAACCGGAAATTCAGCACAGAGATTTACCTGATGCTTTTCGGCGCGATCATCGCTCTGGGCGGTTTGGTCGCCGGGTTCAATCAGTACGACAAGATGAAGCGATTCAACGAGTTGTCGCACCTTTCGGAAGAAACGGAAACGATCGCGCATTACCGCAGTCTGGCTTCGCAGGCAGGCATGGAAATGACGATGATGATTGTGTTAAGCGCCGTCGGAGTGGCGATGCTGATCGGCGGTTTCGTTCTGCTCATCGTCAGGAAGGTGAAGACGGAAAGAAAAAAAGCGGACAAATAGACGAATTTATTAGGACGAATCCGAAAAATGGAATATAATAAACGCAAAGGAGATGGTAAGAATGGAACACCCTGATCAAAGTCATCAATCATTCGGAATGCCGTTCTTGCCGTCGGTTCAAGAATAGCGTTCCTCTTTAAGGGAGGTTGCTTATGGAAGAATTTTTAAATGAAATCTTGGCGATTATCCGCTCGGATAAATCGAATGCGGTCAAAAAGGCGGAATTGTCGCAATACCACGATTCGGATATCGCCGATGTTTTTAACAATCTGGACGACGATGAAAAGATCCGTCTGGTCAAGATTCTCGGAAAAGAGAAGTTTTCCGATATTCTGGCGTATCTGAACAATTCCGACGATCTGATCGATCTGTTAAAAGACGAAGAGGCCGCCGATGTCATCGAATTGATGGACGCCGACGATGCCGTCGATGTTCTCGAAGATCTCGACGAGGAAAATCGGGATAAGATCATCGAACTGATGAACGATGAAGCGCGGGAAGACGTTCGTCTGATTCTATCGTTCGACAAGGATCAGGTCGGGTCCCTGATGACCACGAACTTCGTTTCCGTCGTCAAAGGCGACGGGGTCAAAGGCTCGATGAAAAAACTGATCGAACAGGCCAAAGACAACGACAATATCGCGACCTTGATCGTTCTCGACGAGAACCAGAAGTTTTACGGTTGTCTCGATCTGAAAGACCTGATCTGCGCCAGAGACGGAGAGAATCTGACGAAAAAGGTGAAAACCAACTATCCGTATGTGTACGCCGATTCGTTGATCGACGATGTCATCAATGATCTGAAAGAATACGCCGAGGATCTGATTCCGGTTCTCGATCGCGAGGATCATCTTCTGGGCGTCATCACGTCGAGCGACATCGTCGAATTGATTCAGGACGAGGCAGAGGAAGATTACAACCGTCTGGCCGGTTTGCTGAAACAGGAAGACGATCAGGAATCCATATTCGGTTCGATCAAGAAACGGATTCCCTGGCTGGTTTTGCTCCTCGTTCTCGGATTGCTGGTTTCCAGCGTGATTTCGGCTTTCAGCAACGTGATCGCCGGCGTCACTGCCGCGGTTCTGTTTCAGTCGGTCGTCTTCGATATGGCCGGAAACGGGGGAACGCAATCCCTTGCGGTAACGCTGACGAAAATCACGCGTCTGGACGATATCGACGGCAAACGCTTCGGAAAAATGTTAGGGCGCGAACTTGTGATCGGTTTAATGAACGGCATCATTCTGGGGACGATTTCATTCGGCGTCGTTCTGACGTTTTTGATCGTCCGTCATCAGAGCGTCGTCGTCGACAGCCTGTATTCGCTGAACGATTGCCTGCTGGTGGCCGCTTCCGTGGGGCTATCCTTGCTGATCGCCTTAGTCATCTCTTCCATTCTCGGATTGGTTCTGCCGATTCTGTTCAAGAAGATCAAGATCGATCCTGCCGTTGCCAGCGGACCGATGATCACGACGATCAACGATATCTGTTCTTCCTGCATCTACTACACCTTGATCGGCATCTTTTTCGGAGTGCTCTTCTGACGATGCACTACGCGATTTACGTTCACCCCGTCATGCAATTGTATCTCTACGAAGAAAACGGCAGAATCTGTGATCTTTCTTTTGAAGATTTAGGAAAAGGAGAAAGGTATCTTTCGGAACCGTTGCAGAAACTCTCGGAGAGTCTGGACGCTTATTTCGACGGAAAGTTACGACAATTTCCCGAACTTCCGATCGAAGCATACGGGACGCCGAATGAAAGAAAAATCTATGCGGCTTGCGCGTCGATTCCGTACGGAACGACGGTATCTTATCAGGAATTAGCGATTCTGACGGGCAATAAGAACTGGGCGCGCTTCGTCGGAAATACGATGCATAAAAATCGCCTTCCGATCGTTATTCCCTGTCATCGCGTATTGGCTTCGGGAGGCAAAATAGGCGGATTCGGCGGCGGTCTGGACAGAAAGAGAATCCTTCTCGACCTGGAAAGAAAATTTTCCGATCGGAAATCAATGCGAGAAATTGAAAAAAATTTCCGCTAAATATTGAATATTTTCTAAAATTTGTTATCATCTATATTGCGTCGGGAATCGACGTACATGATGGCGGTGTAGCCCAGTTGGTTAGAGCGACCGGCTCATACCCGGTAGGTCGAGGGTTCAAGTCCCCCCGCCGCTACCATCTTGTAGGACCCTTAGTTCAATGGTCAGAGCCCCCGTCTCATAAACGGGTAGTTGTAGGTTCGAGTCCTACAGGGTCCACCAATCGGGATAATCGCGAATACGCAAATCGGGCATTCTTCTTCAACATCGAAAGGCAGAATGCTTTTCTTTTTCTTTCGGACGCTACTTGACATTCAAAATCGGATAAACTAAACTTATTAAAGCGGTTCAAAGAACGAGGAATCGTCGAAAGATGCCAAAACCGCTTTTTTACGGAGAAATACCCAAGTGGTTGAAGGGGACGGTCTTGAAAACCGTTAGGGGATGCAAGTCCCGCTAGGGTTCGAATCCCTATTTCTCCGCCAAAAGCACCCGATTTGAACCCAAGCGGAACCAATTGAGTGCTTTTTCTATTTTCACGGTATACTCGCAGTTCAGTTAAATCGCTTTTGTCTAACTTCACTTTCATCGGCGTGTTTGGCGAAGTGTTATAAAAGATATAAACGCAATCATCGAACAACACCACACGATATATGAACGAGTTGAAAAATTCGTTCTTATCTTCGTCGTTTTTGTATTGTTTTCTCGCAAAATAATTTAAGAACGCTTTTACTTTCTCGCAATCAAACGGCTGTATTTGCCGTGCCTTTTCTACCGCAATCTTACTTTCCAATTCGTCGCTTTGCCGTTCTAAATCAAGCAACTTTTCTTTAGTGGACTTGGTAACAATACCTGCGGCAATCGCCGATAGAAATCCGTTTATCTCTTTTTGTACTTGCTTTTGTTCCTTTTCGAGTAGCGCAAGCGTATCGGACTTTTGCAAGCCTTCGCTAAACTTTTCCGTAACCGCAACCACGATCATGTCTAATATACTCGGTTGCAATACGTACTCAACGGTTTTTCCGAATACCAAATCTTCCAACTTTTCTTTGGTAATGTTCGCCTTGTTGCATTGTTCCCTGTGGAGTTTACGATTAAAACATTTGTAGTAATGATAGACCTTTCCCGTATGGCTCGTTCCGTCCTCAGCAGTCATAAGTGTACCGCAGTTGCCGCAAAACAGTTTTCCGCTCAATATGTACGGGCTATGATCTTATACTGCCTTTTGCTTATGCCTTTGGTTGTTCATAATCACGTTACATAGCAGGAATGATATTAGTATAAGTCGTTTCATTACTTATAACTACACCCATATACTTGCTGTTGCGGATAATCTTGGCAAAAGAATTGACAGTGAACTTCGCGCCGCTCTTGTTGTGAATACCCATATCGTTTAAGCGATTAACAATGCTTTTCGCTTTCTCGCCGTTCTTGTACCGCTCAAACATATCTTTTACAATAGGCGATTCAATCGGGTTTATAGTCCAACGCTTGTCCACAATGTCATAGCCGAATAGTTTATAACCGCCGATGAAATATCTTTTGGAAAGACTTTCTCTAATGCTACGACGCACTTTCTGACTTAATTCCGCCGAGTAGTATTCCGCCATACTTTCGAGTACACCTTCTATGAGAATGCCGCTCGCATCTTCGTTATGTTCTCTTTTGCCGAAAGCACACGAACGCCGTTTTTCTTTAACTTCGCTTTGTAGTTCGCGCTGTCGTAACGGTTACGAGCAAAGCGGTCTAATTGGTAAACAAGAACATAATCGAAAGTCTTTTTCTTGCTATCTTCGATCATCTGTAAGAAGTTCGGGCGCTTATCCGTCGTTCCTGTCAATGCATGGTCTATGTTTTCTCCAATTATGAGCAAGTCGTGCCGTTTGGCATAGTCATAGCATTCCCGAAGCTGTCCTTCGATTGATTGTTCCGTTTGCGTGTGCGAGCCGCATCTCGCATATATAACCGCTCGTTTATTCATCGTGTCATTCTCCTTTGCCGAATACTCTTTCGGGGGACAAGATAGAAGTACCGTGTTGCTTTACCTAATCCAAAAGTATGTTGGCTAAAATAGCGGCGCTAGTTTCTATCTGTTCCTGTGTAATGTCATAGTTTGTTTGTGTTGTCATACCCGTAGCCAAATCTACGGATATAAAGTTTTTACTAAAAATAATTCAGTCCTGTGTGGACGTCGAGCTATCCTTGTATTTTTCCTCGCTACGCGAAAGAATAGCGGTTAATGTTTGGGTTTCTCCAATACGAAGAAATCGTCGTAACCGTCCATAATCTTGGCAAGAGAAGTATCCGTTTCCGTCGCTTCGTCTGCCAAAGCCTTACAGCCTGCTTTGATAAGTTGTACTTTGGTAAACCCGTACTTCGCCAAAAACTCGTTTATTTCTTCGGCATACTTTCTCGGTACGCTCGTACCCCAAATCATATACTTCGCTTTTCTTTCTTCCTTATGTTTTTCTTCATAACGCTTGTCTTTTATAAACCTGCCTGTTGCCATTGATTTTCCTCCGTAAGGTCTCTAATGGGAGTTGTTTGTCAAGGGTTTATCCACTCATAGTTGCCCCTCCGTAAAATATCCCTCTACTATAAAACGGTTGAAACGGGCAAAAGTTGACAGTCTATGAAAAATCTTTTTATTTCTCTCCATATATTCAAGTACACGTTTGTCCTTTTTTGCAACCATTAGGCGAAAAATTGCTCCTCATTATAAAGCGGTTGAAATGAGCAAAAGTCAACGGTCTGAGCAAAATACTTAAAAATTTTATGCATTGATTTTTTTGGGGAAAATAGCCAATATACGGCTGTTTTTGCAAGCGGGTAAAGAAAAGAAGCCAAAATCCGTAGATTTTGACTTCTTTGACGCTCAGCTATTGCCTCGCTGGAACAATCGGGAAACCCGATTTTTGGTATGATATTGTTTGAAACACCGTGTCGAAACACTATGAATTTTGACAAAAGTGTGTTATAATAGATTAGTATAATATTACAAGATTAGGAAGTAATCACAATGAAAAAATTTGAAGAACTGATAAAAAAATATTTGGATAGCCAAACGCAAAAGATTGTTACTGTTGATTGGGCGAGCAAAACACTCGCTTACAATAGCATTAAGCAATGTCAGGTGCGAACTAAAGCTGATCCAGAAGAATTAGTTCGAGCTTATCTCATTACAAAATTGGTTAATGAGTGTGGATACTTGCCTGAAAGAATCGAAATTGAACACGAGTACACCGCTGGGCGTCCGCACACTATAACAAGCCGTATTGACATTATTGTCCGCGATTCAAAAGGGGATGCCTTCCTTTTTATTGAAGTAAAGAATCCGGACGAATACGCTATAATTGATAAGGATAAAACCATTGAGGAACAGCTCTTTAAACTTTCCGGTATGGAACGCGTTGAAGGGCATAAAGTCAAGTATTTAGTGTTGTATTCAGTTTCTGAAACCGCAACTTCGGTAGAAGATGATTGTATTATCATTGATAATGAGAAATATCCTTCCTTTTCTGATTGGGAGTTAGAAAGAAACAACACTAATACTATACCTCAAAGATATGGAAAGGCCCAAAGAAAACCTTATGTCAAAGGTTCAGAAAAAGATTTGGAAAAGAATTTTTCCAATGAAATGTTAGTACAGCTACAAACAGATTTACATAATGTCCTTTGGGGCGGCGGAGGGACCGATGACAATGAAATTTTTTCTTCCCTTACTAATCTTATTTTGACTAAAATTCAAGATGAAGGAGAAAGAGAAGACGGAGGCACATATGGCTTTCAGTCCCTCACTTTTGAAAAAGACGGTGATGAAGAATTTGAAACCAATGAGCAGCTTTTTGAACGTATAAATACACTTTACAGAAAAGCCCTTAGGGATAAACTAAACATAACCAACGAGGATGAAATTAAAAAATCATATGTAATAGATACAAAAAAGTTCTCTCTTTCAAAACTCAAATATACAGTTCAAAAGTTAGAAGGACTTTCTTTTGTTGATGGTAAAAATAGCTTAAACGGCAAAGACATTTTAGGCGATTTCTTTGAAGGTATTATTCGTAGTGGTTTCAAGCAGAGCAAAGGACAATTTTTTACCCACACCAATGTAGTAAAATTTATGTTGTGGGCAATTCAGGCAGACAAACTTGCAATAAAGCGTATTAAATCGGATAGGGAAATTCCTTATATGATAGATCCCTCTGCCGGAAGCGGAACGTTTTTGATTGAATATATGAAATTCATTACTTATACGATGAAGTATATGAATCAAAATACTGCGCATAAATTCAATAAAGATTTAGGTACTTCAAGAGAAGTTGAGGATAAGATAACGGCCGATTGGTTTTATCCCGACAATAGAGAAAATCGCTGGGCAAGAGAATTTATTTACGGCTCGGAAATCAACTTTAATTTGGGCACAGCAGCAAAAGTAAATATGATTTTGCACGGAGACGGTTCCACTAATATTTTTGTTAAAGATGGTCTTCTACCTTTTGCTAAATATGAAAAAGCCTCAGCGCCAAACGCACTAAACCAATATGCCACGCAAAATTTATATTCGGGCAAAATGGTTAATGAACAGTTCGACATAATTTTAACTAATCCACCCTTTAGTGTTGAGCTTGATAACGACACCAAGAAAACCGTTACAAAGGATTTCATTTTTGGGGAGAAGAAGAACTCTGAAAACTTATTCGTTGAGCGATGGTATCAGCTTTTAAGAGAAAATGGTAGGCTTGCCACCGTATTACCGGAAAGCGTATTTGATACTACGGAAAATAAGTATATTAGATTATTTATCTATAAATATTTCAAAATTAAAGCTGTTGTTTCTTTGCCTCAGTTGACTTTTGAACCTTACACTTCTACCAAGACTAGTATTTTATTTGCCCAAAAGAAAACAAAGACGGAAATTGAAAAATGGAATACTCTATGGGATGAAGCGTCAAGAAAATATTCGTCTTTAAAAACAAGAGTGGAAAATCTTGTAGCTGTTGTTAAAGGTGAAAAGAAAAAAGATAAGCTCCCTTCAATTAAAGATTTGACGTCCGAGCAAGAAACGGCTATCATCAGACAAGCGCTAAAGTATTATTTAATGGATAAAGATGACAAATTAAACGCTAATGAACTCATCTCTAAATATGCAGCAGAACTTGAGGATTTTTGCAGTATAGACAAAGATATTAGCGATTTGTTTGGCTTTGTAAATACTTGGTGGGTATTCGGCGAAGTTGCATCCAAATCAGATTACAATATTTTTATGGCGGAAGCAGAGAATATTGGCTATAAACGCTCAAAACGTGGTGAAAAAACCATGCCAAATGATTTATTTAGGTCGAACGCAGCTGGTCAAGTTTTGGTTGATGACGGGACAAAAGCGACCATATTGGACTATATGCGTGAATTGAAGTGGGATTAATAATATGAATTTATTAAATAAAACCTTATCGCAAATTAGTCACCATAAATATTTAAGGTGTGATTATAAATATTGGCAAACTCATAAGCTGTATGCCTTTACTGATTTTTCTTATTTAAAAGATATGTTTGAAATAATAAGTGGAAGTGTACAGACCAAATCATATTCAACACAAAAAACATCTATTTCTTATATAAGAATAGGTGATATAAGTTACAAATTTGGCATTAAAGATGAGGATTTATTATTTCTATGCGATGATGCGGAAATAGCCGAAAAACGATTGTTAAAAAAAGATGACTTGGTTTTGGCGACTATAGGCACTGTTGGTAAAATTGGGTTAGCTAATGAATTTATAGGTGGCACTCATTCTAATAACACAGTAATATTAAGAAAAAAAACGACTAAATTAAACGTTGCATTTTATGAGAAATTGTTTCAATCTGATTTATATATTAAATACATTTTTGGATTAGTTTCTCAAAAGGCTCAACCTAACTTGCAACAGTATGATTTGGAACATATCAAAATTCCTAACATAGGCGACGACACGATCAAAAGTTCGATGATTGCCATAAAGCCTTTGGGTGAAAAGATTAAACCATTACAAAGTGCTCTTGTATCAACGCAAAGAATAATTGACGCTGTTTTAAAACGTGAATTTCATTTTAATTACGAAAATTTTGAAGAGTTAAAAAAGAACGCGCAGTTTGGTAGTTCTTTGGGAGCTTTTGCCAATAATCCTGATTTGCGATTTAGTGCAAAATTCCACCGTCCTGCGGGTGAATATGTCCAACAAGAATTAAATAGGATTACAACAAAAAAGATTAAGCACTATTTAGCTGAACCAATTATTTTAGGTGCCAGTATTTCACCTTCGGATTACAACGAAAATGGCGATTATCAATATTTATCAATGGCAACTATAAAAAATTGGAAATTTGAAGGTGAAACAGCTCAATATGTTTCGACTTCATATTCTAATTCAAAGGCAGAAAAAACAATTAAGCGTGGTGACCTAATTCTTGCACGTTCTGGAGAAGGAACTATTGGCAAAGTTGCTTTGATTGAGCAAGAAGATGTTAAAGCTGTTTTTGCAGATTTTACGATGCGCATTAGACTGAAAAACTATAATTTAAAGTTTGCTTATTACTTTATGCGTAGTACATATTTTCAGTATTTAATTGAAATTTATAAAAAGGGTTTGGGGAATAACACCAATATTTTTCCGATAGTAATTCGGGAGTTTCCTTTACCTGATATTTCGCTTGAAGAACAAGAACGTATTGTCGATGAAATTCAGGAAGAAATTAATAAACAAAACGATATAAAGAATCAAATCGCACGTTTGCGTGAAAGAATCGATGAAATTATTGAAGATACAATCAAATCTGTCTAACAATTTTCTTAATAAGCATAGGTGTTAAATGGACGAAATTGAGAAATGCCTACAACAGTTTAATTCAAAGTTAAAGAAGTATTCTACAAGGCAAGTGGCAAAACTATTCGCATCATTTAATCGTGAGTATTTCAAACATAATGGGGATAGCCCTATAACACATAAATATTCTAACGGATTTAATTCATACGAATTACTAATTCAACCGTGGCTATTTAATAGGATTATATTTGCTAGCACAAAATATAGCGATTATAGATCCGATATAACTGTTGCTCAAGGGTGGGAATTATATGGATTGTACCATAATTATTTTATGGAATTATATGGCGAATACGCACAAAATAAATACACGGATAGTACAAAGAACATTCTTACGCCCATTATTTACGGTCATATGCAAGAGCAATCTATTTATCAAGTGACTATGAACTTATTTATAAATAGATTCAATAGAACTTATTTTTTATTAAAAAACAAGAAATTTCAGGGAATAGATATAAACGAATTAATATATGAAAAGTACGACATTAATCTAGATACTTATGTTCAAATTATAAGCCTTATGGCTTTGTTTTCAGTTAGCAATATTATTCTAAATAATGATAATATATTAAAATATTTTGATGATAAAGAGTTGTTTTTGAATATTTTAGATGACAACTCTATTGACTAACGAGCTATAATGAATATATTGTTACGAATATAAATACAATGTTCTACAATTTTGGAGATAAATTGTATTGGCTAATGAAAGACCACTTTTGTAAAGGTACGGCATTTGTAAATCAATTTGGCGATATTTTTGAAAACTATGTTTTTGATATTTTAGTAAAACAGTATGGCAAAGAGAGTGTCAAAAAAATAGAGAGAGTTAAAGGAGAAAAATCGGCTGATTTTATTATTGAAGGAACTAAATATATATTTTTGGTGGAAGTTAAAGCTGGAGTTGCTGGCGCGGACGCAAAACAACAAAACTTGAACCCCAAAACGTTAATATTGAAAATAACATTGCTGACGCAATGGAACAATTAGATGCGTCTTCTAAAAAGTTTTGCGATGGAAGAAAAATTATTTGCTTTATCTTAAATTATGACATCAGTTTTATAGAAGACCGTCTACTATTTGACATTTCAACAAAGTATAATCCTAAAAATTTTTGATGCTAAAAATCTACTTTACTTTGGAATAGATTATTTTGAGAATTTGATCGCCAAATACGATAATTTAAATAAGCTGGAAAATTTGTTTGAATCATATGAAGATAGGAGCTTAATATTCATACTTTGACTGATGAATGTGAAATAACACCGAATTACTTTTTTGAAGATATTTTCAATAAAGGAATAGATGAATTTGGAAAGAAACTAAAGCAATAAATCTACAAACCTGCGTTTTAGCATTAATCCAACAGTAATCTAATCCCGCAATGCTCTTTATAAATAAAAAGTTCAAATTCGGGTGTTTTTGTGCTACCACGTATGAATTTTTGTTTATCTCGCAAAGGGATAAAGAGTAAATTTTTTTAGGGGGGCACTCAAAAAAGCGACAATTGAAATGATCGAGGACTTTCGTAAGAAGAAGGGCAGTCAAAGAAAGTTATTTTGACTTTCAAATTTACAGGAGTATTCAGAAGTGTTTGAAAAGTACAAGTTAAAGAAAAAAATGAAAATGCTACAAAAACAGGTAGAAGTAAACGATACGCAGGCAATGTATGATTTAGCCATGATTTATCTTGACGGAAGTGTGATTTTAAAAGATAAGGAAAAAGCACATGCATTACTTCAAAAAGCCGCATCTTTGGGACATTTGCTTTCCAAAACGTATTTAATCAGCAATAAAGTGAAAGATAGCATTTCGATCGGCAGTCAGGCAATAGATGAAATCTTGAAAGTCATTTCAAAATAGGATCAATCGCTTTGCGCGAAGAAAGAAAACAGGACAACGAATCCTCTTTACAAGTTTCATCTTTCTTTATAAACTATATGTATAGGGAGGTGAGCATTCGATGAAAAGAAAATCTTGTGGCGTATTCGTGAATATGGTATATCCGATGTTCCTTTCGTTGTTTCTATTTTATTTTGCAACGGCATTTGTAACAAATGAATATCTTGAACTCTTACAGGTAATAGCGGCGATTTTAACGGCGTTTTTCGGTGTTCTCTTTCTGATTGGTTTGATTTTTGAGATCGTTCATTTCTTTACAGACCGAAAAGAGAAGTAGGTTTACGGAATAAAATCGTAAAATAAAATCTCCTTTGTTAGCAAAGGAGATTTTTTTTGATAGACTTCCGTTACTTCGTTACATAGAAAATCTGCGTGTAGAGGGTATAGTTTTCATCGACTTTCGCCGAAGCGATGACGGCATAAGAATCGCCGCAGTCTTCGATGAAGAAGATTTTTCCTTCCAGAACGGTGCTTTCTCCGGAGTAGCGGATTCCGTTCAGACTGATCGCGTCCCCGACTTGAAGCGAGGAGACGTTTCCGGAAGGGATAAGATAGCGGATTTCGTCCGAATAGATTTCGGCGATATTGGTGGTGATGCCGATGAATCCGCCTTGGATCACTTTTTTCATATCCGCTTCGTTTTCAAACGTGTAATACCAGCCGACGATTCCGCGATCGCGGAGAAACAATTCATTGAAGACCCAGCCTCTTTCGCGTTCGAAATCCCACGCGTAATCCCATTCGCTGTCGAGAACGGTGTTCCAGGTGCAAAGCGAACCGAGATAATCGTTGAATGTGGCGCTGCTGACAGGATTCAGATCAGCAGTCGCCACTTCCGGCAGTACGCCTTTCATTCTGGCTAACGAGCCTTCGTGAAAGGAGATGACCACGATCTGGTCGTAGAAATCGGTTTCGTCGAGAACGTTTTTCAAGGCGTCGACCAGCCCCTGATCGCTGGTTTTCAGTTCAAAGACGAGGACGACATCCGTTTCGCGAAGGACATCGATGATCTCGTTTAAAGTCGGGATTTTTTCTTCGCCGTACAAATCGAGTGAAAGTCCTTCGACTTCGGCGAGCGTCATGTTTTCGATCGTTCCGGTTCCGTTCGTGGTTCGGGAAACATCGGAATCGTGCATCATCACGATCTGCTTGTCCTTGGTCAGTTTTCCGTCCAGTTCGACGTGCGTCGCACCGGCACTGATCGCCGCGCGGGTGCCACTGAGAGAATTTTCGTTGTAGCCGCTTAAACCGCGGTGCGCCACATTGAAGATCGTCCGGGAATAACTTCCTGCCGGGTAAGTTGCCAGCGCGTTGAGAACAGCGGTGTAATCGTCGGCTACGATTCCGTAAGCGCCGCTGTTGACGCACTGATAGATGTCGGCGTTTTTCGGGCTGGCCGCCCGTACCCAAACGCTCAGAAAGCGCGCTTGAAGGTAGGAAACGTTTTCAATCGTTGCCGTCGATTCGTCGATCAATGCCGTTTTGGCGTAACTTTCGTTGGTCGGCTTGACGATGTCGGTGTAAAGATCTTGGACGGTAGCGCCAACGAAAGAAACGATTCCGCGAATTTTCGGGAGCGCCGTGCGCACTTTTTGCACCAGTTCCGGCTTGGAAGACATCACGGCGATGTCCAGAATGTTGAGTTGATTCTGCATAAAGCGGACGAACGCATCGGCGGCGCCTTCCGTTTCGACATCGACGACGGGAATGACGTGATGGGCCAGAGAAGCATAGGCGCTTTCAAAAGAAACGAAGGCTTTTCCGTCAGAATCGGTAACATAGCCGGCTTCATCGAGATGAAAGATCGCATTGGAAGGTCGTTTTCCGTTCGCTCCGGCGGCGACGATCCGGTTCAGCGCGGCTTCGTCCTGAATGTCTGAGACGACCGTCGGCGCGTTGGTCAGACCGGATTCGGCGCGGTAGGTTGATGCAAGAGTCGTATCTTTTTCCACAGTGTTTTCTCCTCCTTCATAAAGGGTTCCGTCGATTTTTACGCTCTGGACGCTGACGGTAGAGCGGTTGACGATCAAAGCGAATCCGCCGTGAAGTAACGTACCGCCGAAATGAGCGTCCTTGCTCGTGACGTCCCACGTTTTAATGAGTTGCGAATCGATATAATGGCTGGCCTCTGTTCCGTTCATTTCGATCCGGATCGTGTGAAAATTTTCGTCGGAAAGTTTTACAGGCGCCGCAGTCGCGGTGTCGTCCTTGAATCCGGTCGGATTCGCGCTCACGGCGGAAGAAGCGGAGTTTCCGTTGTAGCGGAAGTTCGCCATGTATCCGGTCAGATAGTTTCCGCTCATCTGGGTGTGGTACAGAATGCCGAGCCAACGGGTAGCGCTTTGCGGCTGAGTCATCTTCAAAGTGATTTCGAAAGTAAAATCTTCATATTCGCGATCGGTCGCGATGCGATAAAGCGCGCCGTAGTATTTCGCTTCGGTGACCGACGAATTCGTATGTGTGATTTGCATCGCTTCGTCGGGATAAGTAGTTGCCGTCGAATTGACGTCGCTCTGGGCGAAAAGTTCCCAGTTATCGGGAAGATCGGTAAAGGAAGATACGGAATAAGCCGCGTCGACGGGGCTATCTCCGCCGGAAGAGGTCTCCGATGAAGAAGACGATTGCGCGCTGTTTTCGGAGGAAACCGATGAAAAAGAAGATTCGCTTTCCCGGGAAGACGAATTTTCCGAGGAAGCGCCGTTTGAAGAAAAGTCTTCGGAGGTGTGGGAAGAACTGTTCTCGTTCTGCGCCGACGAATCGCCGGTTCCGGAAGAACTGACCGGCAGACTGCTCGATGACGAAGTTTTTCCGGTACAGGCAGTGAACAGCAGAGTGAAGAGGAACAGTGCGGATAAAAATGATTTCTTTTTCATAAAAATGCGACGATCGGAACGAACCGAGCGCACTCCTTTCTTCGGGAAAGCATGTGAATTCCGATGTTTCCCGTGCACATCGGAAAAAGGTTCTGCCCTGCGGACGAATGGCCGGCAGGTTCGGACGTGAGAGCCGAAACGGTAAGCGTGCGTCGAAGGATTGAACGAGTCTTCGGACGAAACTCGGCGAATAAACGGAAAGGGAATGCACGTGTTGAGTTTTGATGTCGATACGGGAAAGATTGATTTCATTGTATCGCATTTTTCTTCGGAGTCAATAGTATTTTTTAACAAAATTAAAAAAATCGTTTTCGGGGAGTTCCTTTTATGCGTTGCGCCGGAGAAGGCGGATTGCTATAATCGTTTATAGGATCGGGAGAAACGAAATGAACGAAAAAAAACGATGCAGTTGGTGCAATCTGAAAAATGAAAGATACGTCCTGTATCACGACCGGGAATGGGGCGTTCTTGATTTTTGCGAGACATATCTTTTTGAAATGCTGATTCTGGAATCCTTTCAGGCCGGTCTTTCCTGGGAATGCGTGTTAAATAAGCGGGAAGCCTTCAAAGAAGCGTTCGCGCAGTTTGACATTGAAAAAGTGAGCCGCTTCGATGCGGAAAAAATGTGCGAACTGGCGGAAAACAAGGGTATTATCCGAAATCGGCTCAAAATCGCCGCGGCCGTAAGGAATGCGGGAATCTTCAAGAAAATTCAGGAAGAATTCGGAGGGTTTTATCCGTATTTGCGAACCTTTTACGACGGGAATCCGATCGACGAAATCGGCTGTACCCGATCCGAATTGTCGGATCGGATTTCCGAAGATTTGCAGAAACGCGGCATGAAATTCGTCGGGACGACGATCGTTTACTCCTATTTGCAGGCGATCGGCATCGTCCGTTCCCACGAACCTTCCTGCTTTCTGTTCGTGGAGGGTGGAAGGGAAAACGGCTGAAAAAAAGCCTTCGTGAAGGTTCGCGAGGGCTTTTTCGTCTTATTTTCTGAGCGCTTTCGTTTCTATCTCTTCTTCGATCATGCGGAGAAATGCTTCGACGCCGACGGTGATCTGTTCTTGATGCGCGTAGAGGCGATACGTCAGGGTTCCGGCTTCGATTTCCTTGTCGCCGATCACGAGGGTATAAGGTACCTTGTGCATCTGCGCCTGGCGGAGGCGGTAGCCGAGTTTTTCTTCGGGCGCGACGATCAAGCAACGGATCCGGTGTTCTTCCAGAGTCGCTTTCAGACGAAGAGAGTAGTCCATGTGGGTTTCGGAAACCGGAAGAATGCTGACCTGAACCGGCGAAAGCCAGGTCGGATAGGCGCCGGCAAAGTTCTCGGTCAGAATGGCGATGAAACGTTCCAGCGAGCCGAATATCGCCCGGTGGATCATCACCGGCGTTTTCTTCTGACCGTCGGAATCGATGTAGGAACAATCGAAACGTCCCGGTAATTGCATATCCAACTGAATGGTTCCGCATTGCCAGATCCGGTTCATCGAGTCTTTCAGTTTGAAATCGAGTTTCGGACCATAAAAGGCGCCGTCGCCCGGATTGATCTTGAACGGATGTCCGGTATCGACGCAGACTTTGGTCAAGGCTTTTTCGGCCTGATCCCAGACTTCGATGTCGCCGATGTAGTTTTCTTCCGGACGGGTGGAGAGTTCGATTGCGTAGTCGAGGTGGAAAACCGAATAAATCTCGTCGTAGAGTTTCAGAATCCGGGTAACCTCGTCGGCGATCTGATCTTCGCTGAGCAGAATGTGCGCGTCGTCCTGCGTAAAGGTTCTGACCCGGAACAGGCCGTTGAGCGCGCCGGAGGCTTCATGGCGGTGGACATGACCCAATTCCGCGTAGCGGAGAGGTAATTCGCGGTAGGAATGCAGGTCGTTTTTATAGCAGAGGATCGCGCCCGGGCAGTTCATCGGCTTGATGGCAAAATCCTCTTCGTCGACTTTCAGCGTGTACATATCGTCGTGGTAGTGATCCCAGTGTCCCGAAGTTTCCCAAAGCGTTCGGGAAAGCATGATCGGCGTTTCCACGATCAGATAGCCGTTTTTCCGGTGAACGTCCAGCCACCAGTCTTCCAGCACTCTCCGCAGGGTATAGCCGTTCGGAAGCCAGAAAGGGAGTCCCGGACCGTATTCGGAAATCATGAACAGCCCCAGTTCTTTGCCGATCCGCTTATGGTCGCGTTTTTTCCTCTCTTCGAGCAGTTTCAGATGATTTTCCAGTTCGGATTCTTTGAAGAAAGAGGTTCCGTAAATCCGGGTCAACTGCTTGTTTTTGGAATTGCCGCGCCAGTAGGCGCCTGCGAGCGAAAGCAGTTTAAAATGCTTGATCTGCGAGGTTTTTTCCAGATGCGGTCCGGCGCAGAGATCGACGAAATCGCCTTGCCGGTAGACGGATATCGTTCCTTCGATGCCGTCGATCAGTTCCAGTTTGTACGGATTGTCTTTAAACAGTTCCCGTGCTTCGTCCCGGTCGATTTCCTCGCGGACGATCGGAAGGGCTTGTGAAGCGATGCGGTGCATCTCTTTTTCGATTTTTTTAAGGTCCTCGTCGTTGATCGGCGTTTCAAAATCGACGTCGTAGTAAAAACCTTCGTCGATGCTCGGACCGAAGCCGAATCGGGCGTTTTTGAAAAGATGAGCGATTGCCTGCGCCATTAAATGCGACGTCGAATGATTCAGCACGGAATAACTTTCCGGATCGCCTTCGAGAATCAGTTTGAATTCGCCTCCTTCGGGAATCGGTCTTTTTAAATCGTAGACCGATCCGTTCAGCGAATAGGCAATTGCCTTTTTGGCCAGAGACGGCGAAATCGACAGCGCGACGTCATAGCCGCTTTCGGAAGCGTTCAGTTCCTTTTCTTTTCCGTCGGGTAAGGTAATTTTCATATTTTTTCCTCCTGTAAATAAAAAAACGCCCGGTTTAAGGACGCTCTGTGCGCGGTACCACCTTAATTTACATCGTAGGATGTACGCTTGGTTCATTCTTAACGGGAATGGGCGTCCGGTTACCCGGAGAACTCCGAAGCGGTATTGTCGGGTTGGCTTATTTCTTTCACCGGGCGAAATAATCTCTGTGTGTTTCCGACAACGTGTCTTCTTCACGGTTCAAGAGCATTATAAAAAAAACGGCAGAAGAATTCAAGCCTTTTTCGTCAAAGCGGACGAATCGGACAAGGCGGGAAAAGAAAGGAAATAAAAAAACGAAGGCGTCTTCCTTCGTTTTTATGAGCATTACCGGATATGCAAAGCGACGCTGACGCCGCCCATTAAACCGGCGTCCTGGTCGAATTGGGCGAGAACGATTTTCACCGGTTTCAGAGGAAAGCGTTCAATCAGGGCGTTGGACTTGATTTCAAGATCGTCGATGAAGAGATCGCTCGATTTCATCACGCCGCCGGAAAGAACGATCTTGTCGGTGTTGTATTCCATTTGCAGATTGGCGAGATAGAGCGAAACGATTTTCTTCCATTCGTCGAGTACGTTCAGCGCGGTCGGATCCTTTGCCCGGCAGAGCGTGAAGAATTCCTGCGCGTTTTCCACGATCAGGTAATTGTCGCGACAAAGTTTGACGATGCCGTTTCCCGAAGCGATCTTCTCAAATTCTTCAAACTGGTGGCGGTAACCGATCAGGGTATGACCGATTTCAAAGGCCAGATCGACCATTTGGTGATCGTAAATGAGGCAACCGCCGATACCGGAAGAAATCGTGACGAAGAAGGAATCGGGGACGTCTTTGCTCGCGCCGAATGTCGCTTCCGCCAGGGCGGTGCAGTTGGCGTCGTTCTTGATTTCGCAACGGAACGGATAGCGCTCCTCGATGATCTTTTTCAGATCCAGATCGCGGACGCCGAGATTCGGGAGAATCCGGATATAGTTCCTTTCGATCAGACCGCAGGCGGAAATGCCCACCTTTTTGACGCCGTACTTTTCGTAGGGCAGGGTCTCGATCAGCCGGCAGATCTGCTTGATCAGAGCGTCCTTGTCGTTTTTGACCGTCCGTTCCCGATTGACTTCGATGATGTCGAGATTCGACGAGACGATGCCGACCCGAAGATTGGTCGCGCCGAGATCGACGGCGATAACGTATTCCATTACAGATCTACCTCCTTGAATTCATTGACCGTGATGATTTTCATGAAATTGTTCTTGTTGGTTCCCGTCGGCGTTCCGCCGGTGAGAATGATCTGACTTCCGGCAGGAATCTTCAATTCGCGTGCTTTCAGCAAGGCGAGAACTTCCATTTCCTCGATGAACTGCGGAAGATACGGAATATAAACCGGGTATACGCCCCAGATCAGACAGTTCGTCTTGCAGATGCTCAGGTCGTTGCTGACGGAGAGAATCGGACAGCAAGGGCGCGACTTGGCGATCCGGGAAACCGTCTCTTCGCTTTCCGTCAGGCAGACGATCAGTTTCGCGCCGATCAGAAGCGCAGTATTGGCGACCGAGTTACTGATGGCGTCGTTGTTGTTCTTGTTGGACGTTTCAAAGGCCTCCTGCGCCAGTTTTTCGTACGGCAGGTAGTTTTCCATCTTCGAGGAGATGTTGGCCTGCATCGCGCAGGCTTCGACCGGATATTCGCCCGAAGCGGATTCGGCGGAGAGCATCACGGAATCGGTGCTTTCCAGCACGGCGTTGGCGACGTCGGAAACTTCGGCGCGCGTCGGATTCGGATTCGATTTCATCGAGTCGAGCATCTGCGTGGCCGTGATGACCGGCTTCCCGGCGATACGGCATTTCCGGATGATTTCCTTCTGAATGACCGGAACGTCTTCGGCGGGAACTTCGACCCCCAGATCGCCCCGGGCGACCATGATGCCGTCGCTGACCTTGATGATGTCGTCGATCAGGCGGACGGCGGTCGGATTCTCGATTTTGGAGATGATCCGGATGTCTTTCCGTCCGTTTTCGATGAGAATCTTCCGGATGTCCAGCACGTCTTCCGGCGTACGCACGAAGGACGCCGCGACGAACGAAATGTTGTGCTTGCACCCCCAGACCAGATCGGAATGATCTTTTTCGGAAATGTAAGGAAGGTTGATCATCGTATCGGGGCAGTTGACGCCGCGTTTGTTCTTGATGACGTGATGATTCAGGCTCGTCGTGATCAGTTCGCGGTTCTTTTCGTCCTTTTCTTTAACGACCAGAGTCAGATTTCCGTCGTCGAGTTTGATCCGCTGACCGACCTCGACGTCGTCGTAAAGTTGCGCGTACGTGACGGAAAACTTTTCTTTCGTTCCCAAAACCGGCTTCATCGAGATGACGACTTTCTGATTGGTCTCGATCGAGGCCTGTCCGTTTTCAAAGTCGTGCGTGCGGATTTCCGGACCTTTGGTGTCGAGCATCACCGGAATGATGATGCCTTTTTCCTTGAAAAGGCGGTCGGCGATTTCGATCTTTTTGAGATGTTCGGCGTAGTCGCCGTGAGAGAAATTGATGCGCATCACGTTCATGCCGGCTTCAAACAGTTTCAGACAGGTTTCGAAACTGTCGCTGGCCGGACCGATCGTGCAGACGATTTTGGTTTTCTTTGCGATATTCATGTGGATACCTCCGTTCAGCGGGTTCGGAACAGCATATTTCTGAGCGCGGTGTTCGGTTTGTTGCTCATTTTCAGCGCCTCTTCGATCGGCGTGGCGCGAAGGTGATTGTCGATGATGCCGATGCAGACGCCGGTTTTGCCTTCAAGCAGGGTGTCGACGGCGAAAACGCCCATCGACGAGGCCAAATAGCGGTCCATCGCCGTCGGCGTGCCGCCGCGCTGAATTCTTCCCAGCACTTCGGATTTGGCGACGATCCCGCAGTGCGCGGTGATCTTGATCGCCAGGTCGCTGACGTCCAGCGTGTGTTCGGTGACCAGAATGATGACGTGGTGCTTGCCCATTTCGACCTGCGATTTGACGTCGTTCAGGATCGCTTCTTCGCTCATGAGGTTTTCTTTCGTGATGACGAGGTCGGCGCCGGTGGCAAGCGATGCGTAAACGGCCAGATCGCCGCAATCGCGTCCCATCACTTCGACGACGGAGCAGCGCTGATGCGAAGAAGAGGTGTCTCTGAGTTTATCCACGCAGTCGACGATCGTTTGAAGCGCGGTGGAGAATCCGATCGTATAGTCCGACGAAGCGACGTCGTTGTCGATGGTTCCCGGAAGCGCCACGCAATGGATTCCTTTCCGCGAAAGCGCCAGCGCGCCTTTGTAGGTTCCGTCTCCGCCGATGGTAACTAACGCGTCGATGCCGTATTCCCGAAGAATCGCGGCGGCCTGATCCTGCACCTCGTCGGTGGCGAATTCCGGAAGCCGCGCCGTGCCGATCTTCGTTCCGCCCCGATTGATGATCTCGGCGACGAAACTGCGGTTGACCCGCTCGATCTGCCGGTCGATGATTCCCTTATAGCCGTTGTAGATGACGTACATTTCCAGATTGGCGTTTAGTCCGGCGCGGATAATCGCGCGGACGGCCGCGTTCATTCCCGGTGCGTCGCCTCCGGAAGTCAGAACGCCGATTTTCTTTATCATTTCACATAACCTCCCAATGTTTTCGACAATTTTTATTATAAATAAACGCGCGGACAAATAAAACAAATTTGAGCGATAAACGCAAATAAATAAATCCTAAAATCCGTTGAATCGCTTTCAATTCGTTTGGGAATCCATTACACTATAAAGGAAGGAGAAGTGCCATGATTTACCTGAATAAAGAAGATTATTTTGAAGTCTACCTTGCCTCGATGATCTCGCCGTCCGACCGCGATACGCTGTTCACCCTGTATCAGCCTTTTTTGGGACACGACGCCGTCGGCCTGTATTTTTCGCTTTATTCGGAATTCAAAAAACAGGAAATGACGCCGGTTTCGTCCGTTTCCGACCTTCTCGAAACGATGGATATAGCGATCGACCGGTTGCAGGAAGCGCGGAAAATGCTGGAAGGAATCGGTCTGGTGCAGACGTACTATAAAAAAGAAAAGGAGCAGGCGTATTACAAATTTCTTCTCTTCGCACCGAAAAGTCCGAGCGACTTTTTCGCCGATGTGATTCTCAGAGGGCTTCTGGTCCGCGCGATCGGCGCCAGAAAGGCGAACCGGCTCGCCCATCTGTACAAATCCAAAGAACTGAAACTGGACGGCTACAACGAGATTACCTGTTCGTTCAACGAAGTCTTCCGTCCCGATCTGGACTCCGACGCTTTTCTGTCCCGCCTCGACGCGGATACGACATATACGCGAAAGAGCAAGGACATCACCGAAGGATTCGATCGCGGCGCCTTTCTGAGCGAACTGGAAAAGCAATACCGGATCCGCGCGTCGGCTCTGAAAAAGGACGATCTGGAAACGATCGTTCAGATCGCGCTTCTTTACGGCGTCGGGGAACTTGCGATGTCCGAGATCGTTTCGCGCTGTCTGAATGAGGACGGGATCGATTTTGAAAAGGTCAAAAAACTTTCGCTGGAAGACCACCGCTTTATCCCTGAAAGAAAGCGTGCAGGCGTCAAATCAAAGGAGATTTACGACGGAAAGGGAAGAAAAGCCCAACTGATCGCCTTAATGTCGAGCACGTCGGCCCTCGATTTCCTGTCGTACCGGCAGAATCACAGCAAGCCTTCGCCTAGCGATGTCCGGCTTCTGAACGACTTGATGGAAACGTACGGTTTTTCTTCGCAGGTCATCAATCCGATCATCGCCTATGTTCTGGAAAATTACGACAACACCTTGCCGTATAATCTGGTGATGAAGATCGCCTCTTCGCTGAAAAGGGAAGGCATAGAGACCACGCTCGACGCGATGAATTACCTTTACCGTACCAGGAAGAATCAGAAAAAAAGATCGTCCGTCAAAGAAAACGAAGAGAAGCCGGTTTCGCAAAGCGACGTCGACGATCTGATCAGAGAACTGGGGGATGAATGATGGAAATCGACTTGCCTGAAATCGACGAAGAAGAATTGGAGAAGATCAAGGCGCAAAAGACAAAAGAAGTCCTCGAAGACGCCGAAATCGCCGAGATGATCGCCTTAAACGCGCTGACGCCGGAGTTCGTGAAAAAAAACGTCTATTTTTTCCGTTTATATAAACGAGACAAGGATCTTTGCAAGGATTGCGCGGGTCTTTCCGAATGCGCGAAAAAGAGCAATCACTTGCAGATTTCCCTGAAAATCGAAGGCGATCGGGTCGATGTGCTTTATTCGAAATGCCCGTATCAGGAAGAGGTCGACCGTCTGAAAAAGAAGTTCGTCGCGCGCCAGTTCGACGAATCGGCGTTCGCTTACAAAATGAAAGACTGCCTGTCGTATTTCGCCTCGGCGCGGTATCCGATCGTCCGGAAAATGAATGACTTCGTGAAGGACGTTTCGATCGGAAAAGGTCTCTACCTGTCCGGCGATCCGAAAACGGGAAAATCCTTTCTTCTTTCGGTTTTCGCCGTCCGTCTTTCCAAAGAGCCGACCACGAAGTCGATCGCGTTCATCGATTGCCCGAACGAATTTGCCTCGATGCAGGCCTGTTTCCGCGACAATCTGACGATGTTTCGTTTTTATCTGGAAGAAATGCAGAAAGCGCAATATCTTTTCCTGGACGATTTGGGAAAAGAATTCAAAAACGAATTCGTTTTGACGAATCTGCTTTTGCCGTTGTTTCGAAAACGGAAAGAGATGAAGCGGACAACGTTCGTCTCGTCCAATTACGGAATCAAAGAACTGAAATCGGCGTATCCGCATCCTTTCGGGAAGAAAAACGATCTCGAAGAATTGTGCGCGCTCATCGATGAAAGTTGCACGGAAATGAAACTGAGGGGAATGAAATTCGAAGTTTTGAAATAGGAAAAGCGCTCATATACTTGAACGGGTGAGGCCATTGGTTTTTTTAGATGAACGCCATTGCAAGATAAGCGGATTTGTCAAAATCGTCCTTATCAGCGGCGAAAAAGTGATCGTCGCGTTGAAAAAACGCACGCTCGTCATCGTCGGAAAAGAACTGCGGATGAAGTTTTTTTCCAAAGAAGAAATCGACCTCGAAGGGAAAGTAGAATCGCTGAGATACGATGATTAAACTGCGGACGCATTATCTGTGCGAAGTGACCTTTTATTCCAAAGAAGTGTTTCTCGCCTCCTGTTTTCATCACGGAATCCGGATTTTCGATTTCCAGATCGTGGACACGTATGTCTTCCGTTTCCTGATTTCCAAAAGCGATTATCGGAAAATATCCCGGTACTATCTGGAACTGAAAGTGCTGAAAACATACGGGATCGGCGCGTTTTTCGATCTCGTCCTTCTGCATAAGGTGGCTTTCGCCTGCCTGATTCTTTCCTTTTGCCTGTACGGATTTCTCAATACGCGCGTGTATACCGTCCGGATCAACGGAAACAGCGATTCGATCAACGCTTACATTCGGGAAACGATCCGGCAACTGGGCGTCGCGCCGATGAAGTCGATGCCGTCCAACCGCGAACTCAAAGAACTGGAAACGATCCTGAAAATGGATCTGATCGAAAAAGTCGATCTGATTTCCGTCAATTCGCAGGGTACCTATATTTTCATCAATTACGAGAAGAAAGGTGATGAGGTCGTGATCGAACAGAAAAACGGCAAAATGTACGCCAGCAAAGACGGCGTCATCAAGGCTTTCGAGATCGAATCGGGGAAAATCGTCCGGGAAGTCAACGATTACGTCCGCAAGGGGGATCTGCTCGTCGACGATACGATCACGTACAAGGACAAATCCTACGTGGTGGGAACGCTTGGAAAAGTCCTGGCGTATACCTACAATCGGATCACCCTCTCGTGCGTATCGACGAATATGGAAAAGAGCGAAATCTATCATCTTCTGCTCACCAAAGCCCGTTACGAGGTCAGCCGGAATTTCGACGCGTCTTCTTACATCGACAAGGAAATCATTCTCTCGTACACCGATCAGAACGGCGTGGCGAACATGGCGGTTCATTACACGCTCGTCGAAAACATCGTCTCGTATTAGGATTTTGTTTCTTTCCTTGCGAATAGATCGACGGGTGAGGAATATGAAACATTTTATCCGGCAGGATTCGCCTTCCTCCTGTGGATTCGCTTGCGCGAGAATGATGCTGAGCCGATATCTGAAATCGAACCGCTATTTGTATGAGGAAAAGGCGGAAATCCGTCACTTTCTGGATTTGCAACGCTACCTGGGCGCCTATGGCGTCCGGACAGAGGGGGTTCGCTTCCGTAACTTGAACGAATTGAAAAAGCACCGCTTTTCAGTCGTGCAGATTCAAAATCCAAATTCGACGCATTTCGTCATTTACCGGAGAACGCGGGGAAAATCGGTCTTCCTTCTCGATCCGCAATCGGGGGAAAGAGTGCTGAACGAGGGCGATTTTGCCGCGATTTTCACCGGCTATGCCCTGATCGAGGTCGGAACGGTGAAGAAAAGAAGGAAGCCGCCCGTGCGTAGGATTGCCTTCGGATACGACGTGCTGTATTTTTTCTCGCTCCTCGTTGATTTTGTCCTGCTGTACGCAATCAACCTTCATCTTTCGGAGACGATTTTGATTTCAGGGTTGATCGCCGCTGTTTTCGTCAATTTTTTAGGTAAATTTTTGTTGAATTTCGGAATGTTCCGCACGCTGGATCGGAAATATGTGCTGCCGTTCATCGACGCGGGGGCTACCTATGAAGAAGTCGGGGAACTTTCGCGCTGGAAGAGCGAAGAGATCCGCTTCCGGAGCCGGAAGATCGTCTACGGTTCTTTGACGGCTTTTTTGGCGGCCTTTCTGATTTACGGGAATCCGGCACACCTCTTTTTGATTGCTTTTCTCGGTCTGACGCTTGGGCTGAAACGAGGTTTTCTGAACCCTTCTTTGAAGCGGATCGAAGAAAGCGCGGCGCGGGTGGAGAGGGAGGAGAGCGCTCAACCCGGCAGGGCTTATCGGAAAATCGTCCGTTTTTCCGGAAAATATGCCCGGAACTGGATTCTTTTTTTCGTCGGTTCGCTGTTTTTCGGGAGCCTGACGCTGGGGCTTCTCCATAACCCGATCGCTTCGTTTTCGACTTTCTGGACGTCGTCGATGCTGACGCTCAGCCTGTACGAATGCGGGAATCGCTTTTTTACGATCGCGTTCCGGGAGATCGACGAACTGAAATTCACCCGGTATGCCTTTTACCGTCTTCAAAAAAAGTATCGAAAATAAAAATGTATTTATCGTTTCGGATATGCTATAATCGGATTACGAAAAAGAGGTGCAGACGATGAAAGTGGAGATGAGTTTTAACAACGACAGCAACGTATCCGTTTACGACGAAAAGTATTTTGAACATCTGGCCGGCGTGATTTTCGATCATCTGGAACTGGACGACTACTTTATTTTCGAAGTCAATCTGGTCGATCGGACCCGGATCCACGAAATCAACCGCGAATACCGGCACATCGACCGGCCGACCGATGTCATCTCCTTTGCTTTCGAAGATCGCGTGGAAGGGGAAAAGCCGATTATCCGCGCTTCGGGAATGCCGCGGGATCTGGGCGAGATCTTCATTTGCGTCGACAAGGCGAAGGAGCAGGCGGCGGAATACGATCATTCGCTGGATCGGGAAATGGCCTTTTTGTTCACGCACGGTCTTCTCCACCTGTTGGGCTACGATCATCAGAACGCAAGCGAGGAGAAGACGATGTTCGACATTCAGGACCGAATCATGGAAATTCTGCATTTATAGGAGGGTATGCTATGGATTTGAACGCTTTGATCGAAAAGGCGGACGAGGCGAGAGCCTTCTCGTATTCGCCTTATTCGCATTACGCCGTCGGCGCGGCGGTGCTGACGGACGACGAACGGATTTTTATCGGCGCGAATATCGAAAACGCCGCTTATCCGTCGGGCATGTGCGCAGAAAGGTGCGCGCTGTTTCACGCCTACATGCACGGTTACAAGAAAGAGAATCTGAAAGCGCTGGCGATCTTTGCCGACGGCGAGGGACTTCCTTATCCTTGCGGCGCCTGCCGCCAGGTCATCGGCGAACTGTTCCCGTTAGACGCGCCGATCGTCATCGCCAATAAAAAGGGCGAAAAACTGGTCTCCGATATCCGCGACCTTTTGCCGTACATTTTCGACGAGTCGAATCTGAAAGCGTAAGTATGAAATCGGGATTCGTATCGATCGTCGGCAAAACCAATGCCGGAAAGTCGTCGCTCATCAACGCGCTGACGGGAAATAAAATTTCGATCTGCACGCCGAAACCGCAGACGACGCGGAATTCGATCCGGGGAATTTACAACGACGAAGACGCGCAGATCGTCTTCATCGATACGCCCGGATTCCTGAATCCGCATCAGAAACTGGACCGCTACATGAACCGTCAGGTTTACGCTTCGCTCGAAGGCATCGACGCCGTGATTCTTCTGATCGACGCCGGCGTTCCGTTTAACCGCGAAAAGGATCTTCCGTTAGTCGGTCATCTTCAAGATCTCGACGTTCCGCTGATCATCGCCTTCAACAAGATCGATCTGACCAACGTTTTTCTGATCGCCGGATTAAAAAAGGAATACGCCGCCGTTCTTCCGAAAGGAGAAATCGTCGAACTTTCGGTTCTGAAAGGCGTGAATCTGGATCTGCTTCTGAAAAAAACGAAATCGCTTCTTCCGGAGGGGGAGAAGTTTTATCCCGACGAAATGAAGTCCGATCACCCGCTGTCCTTTCTGATCGGGGAGATCATCCGGGAAAAAATCCTTTTGCTGACGAAGCAGGAGATTCCGCATTCCTGCGCGGTTAAAATCGAGCGGATGGTCAAAAATAACCATGCGATATCCATCGACGCGACGATCATTTGCGAGCGCGAATCGCAGAAAAAAATTCTCGTGGGCAAACAGGGGAGCATGATCCGGAAGATCGGGACGGTTTCCCGGAAAGAGATCGAGCAACTTCTCGGACGGAACGTCAACCTGACGACTTTCGTCCGCGTGGAAGAAAGGTGGAGAGACAGCGACAATTATCTGAAAGAGTTCGGATACGGCGACGGAGATTGAGATGAAATTCAACGTGGAAGGCATAGTGATCCGGCAAAGCCCGTATAAAGAAAAAGACGCGATGATTTCCGCGCTTACGCCGGACGGCATCGTCTCTTTTCTGGCACGATCGGTCTTATCGGTCAGCAGCCGGAACCGGTCCTGCTGCCTGCCTTTTTCGTACGCGCAGTTCACGCTGAACGCCAAAGGGGATAAACTTTCTCTGGTGCAGGGCAAATGCATCAAAGCGTATCCGCATTTTTACGAGTCGTTAGAAAAACTGTCGTCGGTCAATCTGATCAACGAAGCGATCGTCAAGTTCGTCGACGAAGACAACGCGGAAATCTTTCCGTATGTGAAGAACTATCTGGAACTTCTGGATCGCGGCTTCGACGAAACGACATTGACGGCGATCCTGCTCGCGCAGATCGTCAAGCACAGCGGCTACGATCTGGAATATTCCGCCTGCGTCCGTTGCCGGGGGAAGACGGGCATCATCGGCGTTTCCTACGCCGAAGGAGGATTCATCTGCCGGGATTGCGCCGATCCGTCGACGGAACGCCGAAGCGAGAATTACCTGAAAACGTTCCGTTACGTCTTCATGGTTCCCTCCGATAAACTGGCGCATCACGTGATCGACGGCGCGATCGCGTTTACGCTCATCAAGGAACTGTGCGATTTTCTGTCCGATTCGTTCGGATTCCGCGAAATCAAAAGCCTGGAAATGTATCGCCTGACGCATTCATGAATACACCGATAATGGGTTGACAAACCGTTTTTCTTTTTGCTACTATCTCCTTAATTGGTTTTTTTCGTAAAATCAAGGAGAAGAAGGTTTAAAATGGCAAAAAATAAATTTGAAGAAATTGTGAATCACCTGCAAGTGTCGGGCTTTTTCTATCCGGGTTCCCAAATCTACGGCGGTCTTGCCAACGCCTGGGATTACGGACCTCTGGGCGTCCTGATCAAAAACAACGTCAAAAAGGCGTGGTGGAAAAAATTCGTGCAGGAACAGCCGATGAACGTCGGTCTCGATCCGGCAATCATCATGAACACCCGCGTCTGGGAAGCAACCGGGCATATCACGAATTTCTCCGATCCGCTGATCGACTGCAAGGCGTGCAAATCCCGCCACCGCGCGGACGAACTGATCGAGGCGCAGGCCGGCATCGAGGTCGGTCAGTGGACCAATGAGCAGATGATCGGCTTTATCCGCGAACATCACATTCGCTGTCCGCGATGCGGAAACAGCGATTTCACCGACGTCCGTCAGTTTCAGATGATGTTCAAGACGCACATCGGTGTCACCGAAGACAGCAAATCGGAAGTTTACCTCCGTCCGGAGACGGCGCAGGGTCTTTTCGTCAACTTCGCCAACGTGGTGCGGAGCACGCGGAAGCGACTTCCGTTAGGTCTTTGCGACATCGGAAAATCGTTCCGCAATGAGATCACTCCGGGTAATTTCGTCTTCCGTACGCGGGAATTCGAGCAGATGGAAATGGAATTCTTCTGCCGTCCGGGCGAAGATCTGAAATGGTTCGACTATTGGAAAAAGTATTGTTGGGACTTTTTGATTTCGTTAGATATCCGCGAGGAAAACCTTCGCTGTCGCGATCACGATCCGGCGGCGTTAGCGTTCTATTCCAAAGCGACGACCGACATCGAGTACCGGTTTCCGTTCGGCTGGGGGGAACTCTGGGGAATCGCCGACCGCACCGATTACGATCTGAAACGGCACGCCGAGCATTCCGGCGAGAATCTGAGTTACACCGATCCGACGACGAAAGAGAATTATATTCCGTATTGCGTCGAACCGGCCGTCGGCGTCGACCGGGTTGTTCTCACCGCCTTGTGCGACGCTTACGAAGTTCAGCCGTTGGAGAACGACAGCCGGATCGTTCTGCACCTTCATCCGTTCCTCGCGCCGTATCAGGTTGCGGTTCTTCCTTTGTCGAAACAACTGAACGAAGGCGCCGATGAGGTCTTCCGCGATCTCTGCAAGGAGTTTTCGGCAACGTACGACGAGACGGGTTCGATCGGGAAACGCTATCGCCGTCAGGATGCGATCGGTACGCCGTTCTGCCTGACGTTCGACTTCGATTCGCCGAACGATCGTTGCGTGACTTTACGCGAAAGAGATTCGATGGCGCAGGTCCGTTTACCGATCGACGAAGTGAAAAACTATCTGACGGAGAAAATCCGTTTCTGACGGGGCGAGCGATGATTTCACCTGAGATTATTGAAGAAATCCGGCAGAAAGCCGATATCGTGGACGTGATTTCCAACTATATCGAGGTCATCAAAAAGGGAAATTCTTTTCTGGCGATCTGCCCGTTTCACAACGACAAGAATCCGTCGCTTCAAATCTCCCGTGCCAAACAGATTTACAAGTGCTTTTCCTGCGGAAGCGGAGGAAACGTCTTCACGTTCGTGCAGGATTACGAAAAGGTCTCGTTCCTCGAAGCCGTACGGAAAGTGGCCTCGTTCATCGGCTACGAAAGCGCGGAACTGAGTCAGCCGGTCCGCAAGGTGGACGACGAGACGAAGAAGATTCTCGACGCCCTGAAAAAAGCCAATGAAATCTATGCGTATCTGATTCATTCCCAGATCGGCTCGGAAGCGGAAAAGTATCTGGAAAAGCGGAATATTCCCGAAGAGATGTGCCGTTACTTTTCGTTGGGATTTTCGCCCGATGCCGGCGATGTCTCGATCAAGTTGCTGCGCGGAAAGGATATTTCGATCGATACGCTGGATAAGGCCGGCATTCTCACCCGCGCCGGCGGACAGTTTCTCGACCGGTTTCGCGGCCGGCTGATCTTTCCGCTTCACAACGAATACGGCGACGTGGTCGGCTTCTCGGGGAGAAGAATCCGCGACAACGACGAGGCTAAATACGTCAACTCGCTCAACACCGCTGTCTTCAACAAGTCGAACGTGCTGTACAACTATCCGAATGCGGCGAAAGAAGCCAAGCGGGAAGGTTACGTCTACGTTACCGAAGGCTTTATGGACGTATTCAGCCTTTATCGGATCGGCGTGAAATCCGCCGTTGCGCTGATGGGAACGGCGTTCACGGCTCCGCACGCACGGCTCTTAAAAAAACTGAACGTCGAAATCCGCCTCTGTCTCGACGGCGACGACGCCGGACAGCACGGAATGCTCGCGATGATCGACGCGCTGGACGCGGAGAAAATGAAGTACCGCATCGTGAATTACAAGGAGTGCCTTCTCGATCCCGACGAAATCTTTCAGACTTACGGCGGCGAAGCGCTCGGGAAATTCCTGAACCGGTTAATGACGCGGGAAGAATTCGTGTTGCAGTATTTCCGGAAACGGAACGACCTGAACACGCTCGAAGGAAAAAAGGAATTTGCCGCCCGGATCGTCCACTATGCGACGACGTCCGATGACGAGGTGGCCAGGGAATTCCTGCTGAAAAAAGCCAGCGAACTGACGGAAATCCCGATCGAAACGTATCGGCGAATGCTTCCGGGAAGGCCGAAAGAGAATGTGCGTTTCTTCGATCCGAACCCCGCTTCCTCTCCGGCGAAGCGATACACGCCGTACGAGAATGTGCTGAACGGTTTGATCCGCATGATGCTCTCGTCGAAAAGAGCCGCGGAGGATTACAAAAACAAAGGCAACAACTACATGCTGGAACCGACGTATTCGGATCTGGCCGACTATATTCTCGACTATTACGCCATCCGCGATTCCATGGAGATTTCCGACTTCATCACGAAGTTGTCTGACTCCGATTCCGTCGCGACCCGGCCGTTAGTCAACAAAGTGATCGAATTGCAGGACCTGAATTCCGACTTGATGTTGGAATACAGCGAGGAAAGAATGGAAGAATATATCGTGAAATTGCGCGAATGGAATGAGAAAAAGCGTCGAAACAAGACGTACAGCAACGACAATCACGAACTGACGCAACAGGAAAAAGTCCGGCGTTTGGCCGAATTCGCCCGGAACAAAAACAAAGGCAGTGCAGGAGGTAACTGAAATGGCAAAAAAAGCAAAAGACGAAGAAGAAGAAATCTTCGACGAAGACGAATTGATCGACGATTCGGCCGTCGAAATCCGCGACGACATCGATGACGACGACATTGAAACGCTGGATCAGATCAAGAAGCGGTTTGAAAAGATCGGCAAACAGGATCAGCAGATTTCGCAGGAAGATCTTCTGGACGCGACCGCGCATCTGGATCTTACCGACGACGACGTGCAGGAACTGATCGAATACTTTAAAAACAAGGGCATCGAAGTCGTTTCCGATGAAGCCGACGACGACCTCGACGATCTGGAATTCAACGAAAAAGATCTGAAAGAAGGCACGATCACCGACGACAGCGACCTCTTTGAAGAAGAATTCAATCCCGACGAGATCGAAGAAGCGGACCTCGACATCGACTTCGACAACATCATCGCTTCGGACAACATCAAGGTCAACGATCCGGTGAAGATGTACCTGAAAGAGATCGGACGCGTCCGTCTCTTATCCGCGGACGAAGAGATCGAACTGGCGAAAAAGATTCTTCAAGGCGATCAGGACGCCAAAGACGAACTGATCAAGGCCAATCTCCGTCTGGTCGTTTCGATCGCCAAGCACTACGTCGGACGGGGAATGCAGTTCCTCGATCTGATTCAGGAAGGTAACCTCGGCCTGATCAAGGCGGTGGAAAAGTTCGATTACACCAAAGGTTTCAAATTTTCGACCTACGCTACCTGGTGGATTCGTCAGGCCATCACGCGTGCGATCGCCGATCAGGCGCGGACGATCCGGATTCCGGTTCACATGGTCGAGACGATCAACAAGATCACCCGTTATCAGCGCGCCTTGATTCAGGAATTGGGAAGAGAACCGACGGCCAAAGAGATTTCCGAAAGAATGGAACCTTCCAGCCGCCTTTCGCCGGAACGCATCCGGGAAATTCAGAAGATCGCGCTGGATCCGGTTTCTCTGGAAACACCGATCGGCGAAGAGGACGATTCGCACCTGGGGGATTTCCTCGAAGACAAGGACACCGAATCGCCTTCGCAATTCACGACGAAATCGCTGTTGAAGGACGAACTCTACGCGGTGATGAAAGATCTCACCGACCGGGAGGAAAGAGTTCTCCGCCTCCGTTACGGTCTCGACGACGGGCGGCCGCGCACGCTGGAAGAAGTCGGGAAGGAATTCGGCGTCACCCGTGAAAGAATCCGTCAGATCGAAGCCAAGGCGATCCGGAAACTCCGTCACCCGACCCGGGCGAAGCGCTTCGGGGATTACCGTGGGGAATAAACTCCGCCTTTCGGTCCGCCTGAAAGCGATCGCCTCTTTCGTTCCGGAGGGAACTGCCTGCGCCGACATCGGAGCCGATCACGGCCTCCTGGCGCAGTATCTTCTGGATACGGGGAGAGCGGCGCGCTGTTTCGCTTCCGACAATAAGATCGGTCCGTACAGGCGCCTGAAAGCGAATCTGAAAACATCGATTGCCGAGGGAAAAGCCGAAGTCTCTCTTTCCGACGGTCTGAAAGAACTTCCGCCGGACTATCCGTTCGTCATTCTCGCCGGCATGGGCGGCGATCTGATGATTTCCATCGTCGAAACGTCTTCGGAAAAACTTTCTTCCATCGATTATTTTCTCCTCTCTCCGCAGAGCAAGGAAGAGGAAGTCCGAAGGAGAATCACCGCGCTCGGATACCGCATCGTCGACGAATCCGTTGTTTTCGACGGCCATTTCTATCCGATACTTCTGTTCGGAAAGGGAAGCGAAACCTACGATGACAGGCAATACCGTTACGGACCGGTCAATCTTATCAGAAGGGAAGAGACGTTTCTTCGCCTCTATCGCGAAAAAATCGACGCTTACCGGCGCTTATTGGAAAACGAAAACCTTTCTCCGGCGCGGAGAAAGGAAATCGAAGAAGAAATCCGGCGCGATCGGGCGATGCTCGACGATTGCTCAGAAGAACGGATCTGAAGGACCGGCTTGATTGTAATTGAACGAGGAGGCGCTGTTCGTCCTTCGCTCTTCGTACACGCGGTTATCTTGCATCCGGCTCGTCGAAGCGGTTCTTCTCGCGCGGGGAACGATGTATTTTTTCAGTCCGTCGAAAGAGGATTTCGCTTGCTGGTAGATCGGTTTGATCTGCTTGTAAAGCGGTATGATCTGATTGATCGTGTTGATCCCTTTCTGCGCGGACTGCAACATGGAATTGAAATTGAACGACCCTCTGACGTTCCGCGCCATCCGGGGGTAAAAGGAATAGAAACTGTTGGGAATGTTCCGGTAATACGGATTCTGGGAATAATAGAACATGTTCGGCATAAAAGATCACCCACTTATTCTTATGCGTTTTTGACGAAAAGGAGATTTCAGGATTTCAAAAAATTGTCTTCCCGTTACAGAACAAATGTTTTATGATGAATATTGAATCGAGGTGCAGAGAGATGAAAATCGAAGATACGATCGCGACCGTGCCGGATTGGCCGAAAAAAGGCGTGCAATTTCAGGATATCACGCCCCTTCTGGCAAACGGGGAGGCCTATGAAGAGGCGATCGCGAAAATGGCTGAAATGGCCGAAGAAATGGGCGCGGACGTGATCGTCGGCCCGGAATCGCGCGGGTTCATGTTCGCCTGCCCGGTGGCCTACGCGATCAAAAAGGGATTCGTTCCCGTCAGAAAAAAGGGCAAACTTCCGGGCGAAACGATCTCGTACACCTATGATCTGGAATACGGAACCGACGTGCTTTACATGCGGAAAGACGCCATAAAGAAGGGACAGAAAGTCGTCGTCATCGACGATATCGTCGCCGTCGGAGGTACGCTGAACGCCGCGGCCAAACTGATCGAACAACTCGGCGGAGAAGTCGCGGGAATGATCGCTCTGATCGGGTTGACCGCCTTGCCGGGCGTGGAGCGGTTAAAAAAGTACAATCTGCACTGCCTGATCTACAAGGACGTAAAGGACGAAGAATAAATGCAGACGGTGAACCACACGTATCAGGACGTCGAAGATAAATTCTCGAATTACATTCACAAGCCTGATGATGTTCATCTGATTGAAAGCGCGTACCGCTTCGCCGAAGAGAAACACCGCGGTCAGTTCCGCAAGTCGGGCGATTCCTACATCACGCATCTGATCGAGGTCGCCTATATTCTTGCGACTCTGCAAGCCGGTCCGTCGACGATTTCCGCCGGATTCCTGCACGACACCATCGAGGACTGTGACGTCACCAAAGAAGAAATCAGCGAAAAATTCGGCCCCGACATCGCCGAAATCGTTTTTTGCCTGACCAAAATCAAGGCGCTTTCCCACAACCGGAGACACGACAAGGACTTCGTCGCCGAAGGTCATCGGAAGATTTTTCTGGGAATGGCCAAAGACGTCCGCGTCATCATCATCAAACTGGCCGATCGGCTGCACAACATGCGGACGTTGGAATTTCAGACGCCGGAAAAGAAGATTTCGATTTCCAAAGAGACGCTGGACGTCTACGTGCCGATCGCCGACCGTCTCGGTCTGAGTTCGATCAAGGGAGAACTCGAAGATCTCTGCATCATGTACCTGCACCCGGAAGAATACCGGGAGATCATCGCCTATCTGGACAGCAACATGAAGCACCGCGAGGAGGAAATCCGCCACTTGCAGAAGAAGATCGCCGATATGCTGATCCCGACCAAGATTCCTTTTGAAATCTCTTCCCGGGTCAAGCACCCTTCGTCCATTTACAAAAAACTGGTCAGCAAGGAGAAGACGCTCGATCAGATTTACGACATCATCGCCTTGCGCATCATCACGAAGACGGAATTGAACTGCTACGAGATTCTCGGGCTGATTCACAGCGAATACAAGCCGCTGCCGGGACGTTTCAAGGATTACATCGCCGTGCCGAAACCGAATATGTACCAATCGTTGCACACCACGATCATCGATCGGGATTCGACGATTCTGGAAGTGCAGATCCGGACTTACGAAATGGACGAAATCGCCGAAGGCGGCGTCGCCGCCCACTGGCGGTACAAGGAAAGCAAGACGTACGATCCGAAAGAAGAGCAGAAAGAGATCATGGAAAAACTGCACTGGTTCTCCGATTTCGTTTCGATTTCCAACGAAGACGAACCGGCCCGGGAATACATGAACACCTTGCAGAAAGAGATTTTCGGAAGCAACATCTATTGCTTCACGCCGCACGGAAAGGTCATCGATCTTCCAAGCGGTGCGACGCCGTTAGACTTCGCATACAAGGTGCATTCCAAAGTCGGCGATCAGGCCGTCGGCGCGTTAGTCAACAACGTTCTGGTCGCCCTCAATACCGAATTGAAAACCGGGGACGTCGTCGAAATCCGGACGAACAGCCAGTCGAAAGGTCCGAACGAAGGCTGGTTGAAGATCGTCAAGACGAATCAGGCGCGGTCGCATATCCGGAAATTTCTGATGCGCAAGAACGCGGATTTCCTCCGCGCGACCAATATCCAGAAAGGAAAGGATTCGTTAAGCGAACAGTTCCGCGAATTCGGAATCAACGAGCAGAAGATGATGAGTTATCTCACCGACGAGGTGCTGGAACACTTTCAGGTGGCTTCGACGGATGAGTTGTTCATCGCCGTTTCGACGAAAAACCTCGCTCCTTCTGCGATCACCGCGTTTTTGAATATCCGGAAGGAAACCTACGTCGAAAACGTGATCAAGAAAAGCGTCAATTCCAAGCGGTCGGCTCTGTCCAATCAGGCTGTTCTGGTCAAAGGGGAAAACAATGTCCTCTGCACGCTCGGAAACTGCTGTTCGCCGATTCCCGGCGACGCGATCATCGGCTACATCACGCAGGGAAAGGGAATCAAGGTGCACCGGAAAGACTGCCCGAACATCCAGAGGGAACGCGCGCGCTTGATCGAAGTCGCGTGGAATCCGAACTACCGGGCGTCGAGTTGTCCGGTCGAGATCATCATCCGTTCGACGGATCGCGAAAGCATCGTCGTCGACGTGCTGAACCTTCTGGCGCAGAACAAGGTCAACTGCTCGAAGATCCTCTCGAAAAAGCATCCGGAAACGGCGACGATTTCGATTCAGTTGACGATCAACGTCGCCGATACCGATCATCTCAACGAGATCCGAAACGCCATTATCAACGTGCCGAACGTCTATTCGGTGGAAAGGGTGACGCATTGATGAAGAAAAACGCGCGCGTGAAACCGAATCCGAAGCGGTTTAAGGAGACCGTCTGTTCCTCGCCTTCGGAATTGCTTCCGTTTTTGCTCACGCATTATCCGGCTCTGTCGCGGAACAACGTCAAGCGGCTTTTGGCGAGCCGTCAGGTGCTGATCAACGGCGCGGCGGTTTCCCAGTTTGACTTTCCTCTTTCCAAAGGCGACGTCGTCTCGATTTCGCCATCGCGCGGAAAGAAAAAAGCCTTTGCGGAGCGAATCCGGATTCTCTACGAAGACGAGGAATTGCTGGCGATCGATAAGCCTCACGGGCTTTTATCCGTCTCCGACGACAGGGAAAAAGAGAAGACGGCGTATCGCCTGGCGATGGATTACGTCCGACAAAGCGATGCCCGTAAGCGGATTTTCGTCGTGCACCGTCTGGACAAGGAAACCTCCGGCGTGCTGATCTTCGCCAAAAATGAGGAATTGAAGAACGCTTTGCAGGATCGGTGGAATCAGATCGTCTCGAAACGGGAGTATCTGGCGGTCTGCGAAGGCCTCTTCGAGAAAAAGGAGGGAACGCGCACGTCGTATCTCCTGTCGACCAAGACGCGGTTAATGTACTCTTCGCACGCGGGAAAAGACGGAAAAAAAGCGGTTACGTCGTATCGGGTGATCGCCGAAAACGGCGCATACAGCCTGCTTCGGGTCAACATTTCCACCGGAAGGAAGAACCAGATCCGGGTGCATATGAAAGACCTTTCGCACCAGGTAGTCGGCGACGAGAAGTACGCCAGCGCGAGCGATCCTTTGAACCGGCTGGGACTCCACGCCCACATTCTGGAATTCGACCACCCTTTCGTTGAGGGGAAGCACTTCAAATTCGTTTCGCCGTGTCCGAAAGAATTCCTGCAATTTTTCGACTTGAAACGACTGCCGCGGACCTGAACGCGATTTTGATGAAAAAATAAAAAGGGCTGTTGCAAAGGCAACCCCTTTTTTTTATAATATTCTTTGGTTAGCGGGAATTTTATTATTCTAATAATAAAACGATTCCGGTTTAATCGGTGGAGGAAAACTTTGAACTTATTCGCGAAAATCCCTGACAATTTTTTCAGTATCTTGTCGAGCAAAAATAAAAACATTTACGGCATCGCGCTGGTGACGCTGTACGATTGTCTGACCATTTACCGGAATCGGATCCGGAAGAGCGATTATCTGAACTTATTGAAGAGCCGCGGCGAAAACGAGATCAATCTCTTTGAGATCGAAGCGGAAGATTTCGACGACACAACCTTGCTCACCGAACCGACGTTAGGCGCGAAGGCCAACCTGATTCTCCGCCGTCTGGTCGATACCGGCTGGATTCTGATCGACACCGATCTGAAAAGCGGTTGCGAGTACATTCTGCTTCCGAGTTATTCGATTTCGATGCTCCGGATTCTTTACGAATTCATTTCGGACAACCAGTCCAAGTACGTTTCCTACGTCCATTCGACCTTCGCCGATCTGCAATACGAAGACGAAACGCAGGACGAATTCATGTACCGGAGTCTGGTCAACGCGGTCAACAATACCAAGTCGCTGGAACTCGAAGTCTCCAAACTGAACCATTCGATCCGCGTCTTCCACAAGCAACTGTCGACGATTTTCACGCCGAACGAAGTCCTGACTCAGCATTTCGACATCGCCCGTGAAGACGTCGTCGATCCGATTTATCACCCTCTGAAAACCAACGATTCGATCATTCTGTACAACGGACCGATCAATTTTATCCTGAAACGGTGGGTCAACACCGACGCGGTGAGAGAAAAACTCATCGACCAGGCGTTGATCTACAATCACCAGTTGCGCTCGCGGGAAGAGGCCGCGAACGACATTCTCAAAAAGGTCAATTACATCGCCGACACCTACGCGCATCTGACTTCCGATATGGAGGACATCGACAAGGCGCAGTCGGAATACACGACCGCGACGACGGAAAAGGTGATCTATCTCAACAACTCCGACAAGTCGATCAAGGGAAAACTGGAAACGATCTTCCTGGCTCTGGCGAAGGTGATCAACGGCGACGAAGACGCGCGGAACTATCAGAGCGTCGTCAAGGACGTCAACAATTCGATTCTCCTGTATCAGCAAGGGTACATCGACGAGTACAGCCTGCAAAAGCCGTATCGGAGAACGAACCGTTACGAAGGCGAACCGATGGTTCTCGACGACTTCGAGCACGAGGTCAACGAAGGTTTGATGCAGTCCTTGCTCAACATCATGGATCAGTACAGCGACGAACGGATCTACGATTTCATGGAGAAGGCCTTCAAGGGCAACGACGCGATCCGGGTTTCCGACATCGACGTGCGGAACGTCGAAGATTTCATCATGGTGATTCTTGGAACGGTGAAAGCCGACGACGAACGGACTTTCTACGCGGTGAAACGCGACGAGAAAATGGGGCGGACAGTCAAGGAAGACAAATTCGATATGCCGGATTTCGGCTACGTCAGGAAGGAGAATTAGGATGTTTTTTGAAGAATACGAAAAGTTTACCAATGCGGACAAGGAGGAATTCGCGCACGTCGTCAACACGCTGATGCTGAAATCGTTCATTCTCCGGGAATCTTACGACCGGCATCTGAAAATGATGAAGAGCAACCGCGATTATTCTTTCTGCGAGCGGAACATCGACACGATCCGCGAATATCTGGAATATTCGGGGTGGACTTTGGAGAAAGACAGCCGTCTCGGCGTCATCTCGATCAACAACGAGTATCAGGAAAATCACATCCGTCTCGATTTTCTGACTTCGGTGATCGTTTACGGCATTCGTTATCTTTACGAATGCGCCCGGGAAGAAAATCAGATGACGACCGAAGTCTTTACGTCTTCGACCGATCTTCTCAAAGTGCTGATCGACAAGGGGCTGATCCGGACGGACAAGAAGCCGAGCGCGGTCAGCATGGCGAGTTGCTACCGTTTTCTGGAAAATCACAACATCATCAACCGCGTCAGCGGAGAATACCGCGAGAGAAATTTCACTTTCTACATTCTCCCGTCGATTCTCTACGTCATCGACATGGATAAGATCAACGCGATCTTCGACGAAATCTCCCGCATGGGAATCGAAGAGATGTACTAAACGGGAGGAGTATCTATGAAACTGTTGAAAAAAGTACGAATCATCAACTGGCACTATTTCTACAACGTGACGTTCGACCTCGATCAGGTCAACTTTCTCACCGGGCAGAACGCCGCCGGGAAATCGACGTTGATCGACGCGATGCAGATCGTCCTTCTGGGCGACACTTCCGGAAGAACGTTCAACAAAGCGGCGAACGAAAAATCGGGTCGGACGCTGAAAGGCTATCTGAAAGGGGAGATCGGCGACGACGGCGCCGGTTCGTTCAAGTACCTGCGGAACGGGCGTTTCACGTCTTACATCGCGCTGGAATGGTACGACGATCTCAACGAAAAACCGTTCACGACGGGCATCGTTTTCGACGTCTACGACGACAACAGCGAGGAACATCACTTCTTCATCGTCGAGGATCGGATTCCCGAAAACGGTTACGTCGAACTCGGCGTTCCGATGGCTTACAAATCGCTTTGCGAGTACCTGAGCCAGAATTACGCCAAAGACGAATACTATTTCGCCGACAGCAACGTGCAGTATCAGGAAAAGATCAAAGAAGTCTTCGGCAACCTGAAAAACAAATACTTTTCGCTGTTCAAAAAGGCGGTTTCGTTCACGCCGATCACCAACATCGAGCAATTTCTGACCGAGTACGTCTGCGACGTGCCGAATGAAATCAACATCGAATCGATGCGGGCGAACATTCAGCAATACAAGCGTCTGGAAATCGAAGCGGAGAACATGCAGGTCAAAATCCGCAAACTGGAAGAGATTCACGCGCAATACGAAGATTACGCGGCGAAGAAAAAGGACCTCAATCTGGCCAGTTACATCTCCAAGCGGATCACCTATCAGGTCTTCCTCGATCAGATCGCGAATCTGCAAAGGGACGTCGAAAGCAACCGGAACCGCCTGATCGAAATCGACGCCCAATTGAAGGACATCGACGCGGAGATTCAGACGCTGACCAAGCAAAAAGAATCCTATATCGGCGAAAAGGTCTCGTCGGGTTCGTACAATCTGACGCTGGAACTCACCAACGCCAAAGAGAATCTGGAAACGAAGATCCGCGATCTGGAAAATTCGCTCGGTCAGATCCGGAACAACTTTTCGGTATACATCAACAATTTCTCCAATACGGCGCGCAAGATTTCAGCGTTCTGCGAAAGCGATCAGAGCGATCTGAAAATCCTGAAAAAGTACCGCGACGACATCGATAAACTCCAAAGCGTTTCCCGCGACATGATCGACAAGGCCGAAGAATTCCGTTCGGTCATCTCTTCCGAAGACCGCGTTTCCGGCGACAGCCTTCTTCAATTCCGCGACGCGATTCATCTCTTCAAGGAAGTCGTCAACGAAGTCTACGTCTCGCTGAAAAATCATCTCGGCGAGATCGTCACGCAACACGCGCTGAAAAGGCAGCAGATCACCGATATGCAGCAGGGCGGAAAGATGTACGATTACAATCTGAAACTGATCCGCGGCGAACTGGCGCACCGTCTCAGCGACTATTTCGACGAAAAGGTCGACGTGCTGATCTACGCCGATCTGGTCGACGTCCGCACGGCGCGCTGGGTCAAGGCCATCGAAGGCTTCATCTATCGGCAGAAACTCAATCTGTTCGTCGAGGACAAGTATTACGAAGCCGCGAACCGGATTCTTCCGGAGATTATGAAGGCGCATAACTATTACAATACGGGTTTAGTCGACAGCCGGAAACTGCACGAACAGAATTTCACCTGCGGAGAAGGTTCTCTCGCCGAGGAAATCCTGACCGATCACGCCGGCGCGCGCGACTATTCCAATTTCCTTTTGGGGAAGATGACGAAATGCGAAACGTTCGCCGAAGCACGCGAATCCGGACACGGCATTACGCCGAAATGCGAAGGTTACCGCAACTTCGCTTCATTCTTCATTCCGGAACGGAACTATCAGTATCCGTTACTCGGACGGCGCGTCTCGCAGGAGATGATCTCGGTTCGGGGAAAGGAATTCCAGGAAGAAGAAGAAGAAATCGCGATTCTCCGGAGTTTCGTCGACACGCTGAGTTTCGCATCGAAGTTGGAAGCGGTGAACACCAACGAAGCCGATTCGGCGGGATTGATTCTCGACGAAGCCGAAAATCTTCCGGGATTGAAACAGCATCTGGAAGATTACCGGAAAGAACTCGATAATACCGGTTCCTACGAAATCACCAACATCGACAATAAGATCCGCCGGATCGAGGCTCAGATCGGCAAATTGCAGGAAGACAAGCAGGCCTTGATTCTGGAAAAGGGAACGCACACGCAGGAGATCAAGGACATCGAGCAGAGCAAAATTCCGTATCAGATCGAAAATTCCAACAAGGTTCTCAACGAGATCAACCACTCTTTCGACGCCGATTTCATCAACGACTACGCGTTGGGGAAATTTCAGGAGGCCGTCGATTCCGGGCGTTCGTTGATCAGCATCCGAAGCGAATACGACGATCTGTACACGCGGACGCAGAACAAGATCCGCTATCAGATGAATCTGCTTCAAGAGTTGCGACGGGAATACGTGCTGACGTACAAACTCTCCTACGACATCACGAAAGAGGACAATTTTGAATTCGATCGGGATTTAGAAAACCTGCGCGACGTCAAACTGCCGGAGTATCAGGTCAAAATCAAGGACGCTTACGAAAAGGCCACGAAAGAATTCAAGGACGACTTCATCTTCAAACTGAAAACGTCGATCGAGACGGTCCGCGGCCAGATCGACGAACTCAACGAGGCGCTGAAAGACGCGAAATTCGGACAGGACAGTTATCAGTTCGTCGTCTATCCGGCGCCGCAGTACCGCGAATACTACGACATGATCACCGACGAACTCCTGCTGACTTACGGCGAAGACGAGCAGATCTATCTCGACAAGTACCGGGAAGTTATGGCCAATCTTTTCAAGATGATCGGCGATCTGTCCGGTTCCAACAAGGACAAGGACAGCGTGCTGAATCAGAATGTGGAGAAATTCACCGATTATCGGACCTACCTGGTGTTCGACATGATGGTCACCAAAGGGGAAGAGAAGACGTATTCGCTTGCCAAGAACATGAAAAAGCAATCCGGAGGCGAAACGCAAACGCCGTTCTACGTATCGATTTTAGCCTCGTTCTCGCAACTCTACCGCATTCGGGCGACTTCGCTCAACAATTCGATCCGCCTGGTCATTTTCGACGAAGCCTTCTCCAAAATGGACTCGACCCGGATCGTCGAATCGATCAAGATTCTGAAATCGTTCGGCTTGCAGGTGATCCTGTCCGCGCCGAGCGAAAAGGTGTCGGATCTGTCGAAGATCGTCGATAAGACGCTTTTGGTTTCCCGTCAGGCCAACCGATCGTTCGTCGATACGTTTGAAATTAAGAAATAAAATCGTTTATTTCTTCGCTGTATTCGGATATAATGGAAGAAAGGAGAGTTTTTTATGCCGATGATTTTGTTAGAGGATAGCGCCGGATCCGTCGCGGCGAACAGCGACGTGCTGTTCAACGTCGGTTTTTATCTGGCACTGGTTTTGCCGATTCTGCTCGTGCTGTTGATCGCTCGTTTCCGCGGTTTCTGGGCGAGCCTGTTCTTTCTTCCTTTCTTCGGCGGTGTCGTCGCTTTCGTTCTGAGTTTCGCGGAAGTGACTGATGCGTTGAACGCGGTGGAAAACTTCGGGCCGGGCCTTTTAAACGGGCTGGTCGTTGTCGAGACGTACTTCCGCGCCTTTCATACCCACATGATGGAACTGATCTGCAATGCGGCGAACAACGAGATCGTCTCGGACATTCTTCTGGCCGATTGGTTCTGCTTCGTTCCGTACCTGGTTCTCTTCGTGTTTTGCTTCGCGCTGTTCAAGAAGAAAAAGGTTCGGAAAGAGGAAGATTATTTCTAGGAATAGGTTCGCCTATTCTTTTTTTTGCCACTTCGGAAGAAACGTGCTATAATGAGGGTGCAGGATACGCGAGATGAAAAAAAACGATTCGGTAATCGATTTGCGCATGGCAGAGTTGAGAAGGCATTATCTGATCCAGACGGGGCTTTCTTTCTTTCTTCCTCTGCTGTTTTTATTCGCGCTTTGCGCGGTTTATCTGATTCCGCAGTTCGTTTCGGTTCCTTACGAAACCTATCTGTCCGCGATCTATGAGACCGGCGGCGTGCAGATCGCCATCAACGTGCTGATCGTCATCGTCTCGCTGCTTCTTTCCTTTCTCGTCATGCTCATCGTCTCTTTTTTCGGCAACAGAAAGTATCAGGAATTTTACCGGAAGATTCTCTTCGACGAACTGAAACTGTACGACTTCACGCCGAATTTTGAAAACGACTACCTGTCGGCAAAGAATTTCGACGCGATCTATCGCCTTTCGGGGATCGGCGAAGCGGAAAGGGAATTCGTCCTTTCCCTGAAAAAAGAATACGACATGAATCTGTATCAACTCCGTATTCCGTCTTTCAAAAAGAAGAACGCCGCTTTGATCGTGCTGGACACGGACATGGAACGACGGCATTTTTTCCGGATCGGAAACGGAACGCTCGGGAAAAACGCGATCGAAGGCGCAGACGAACCCTTAGCGCTGTACTATTACGATCAGGCCGATTATTCGGAAGAATTTCAGGTTCTCTCCGGTTACGGAAAACGGACGAACGCGATCTGCGACAGGCGTTTTCTGAAAGAATTCGACCGCCTTCAACGCTACGCAGAGACGAAGATCAGCGTGATTTCCTTTCAGCGATTCACGGTTCTTCTGATCCCCGGGTGGAAGATCAATCTGTCGCATTCGTTCCTGAAACGGGGAACGGGCGACGAACTGGATATGAAAATTCAATCGTTCAAAAGGCTGTACGAGCATCTCTGCCGGATTACGGCGGATATCATAGAAAGGGGAGAGGCAAATGAAAAAAAATGAGATTGTCGCGATGGTGCTGGCCGGAGGAAAGGGAACGCGTTTAAAAGGACTGACGAGGAAGAACGCCAAGCCGGCCGTCTATTTCGGAGGAAAATACCGGATCATCGACTTCGTGCTGTCCAATCTGGCCAACTCCAATATCAACAAGATCGGACTTCTGACGCAGTACGAAACCGTGGAATTAAATCAGTATACGTCCAGCGGAAAACACTGGGGGTTCGACGGAAACAACTCGTCGTTTACCTTGCTGTCTCCCCGGGAAAAAGAGGAAGGATCTTACTGGTACAAGGGAACCGCGGACGCGATCTACCAGAATCTGGATTTTCTGGAAAGCCTTTCGCCGGAATACGTGCTGATCGCTTCCAGTGATCATATTTACAAGATGAATTACTCCAAAATGCTGGATTTTCTCAAACAGCGGGGCGGAGACGTGGCGATCGCCGCGATCGAAGTGGAGAAGGAGGAGATCTCCCGGTTCGGCATTCTCACGACGGACGAGAATTTACAGATCACCTCGTTTGTCGAGAAGCCGAAGCATTCCGATTCAAACAAGGCTTCGATGGGCATCTACATCTTCCGTTTCAAGACGCTGGTCGAGGCGCTTCGTTACGACGCCCGTCAGGAAGATTCCTCCCACGATTTCGGCAAGGACATCATCCCTTACCTTCTGAAAAAGAACCGCAAGATCTACGCTTTCCCGTTCTACGGCTACTGGCGCGACGTGGGGACGATCGCTTCGCTCTGGAAGGCGAACATGGATCTGGTCGACGATATCCGGACGCTGGATCTCTATGAGATGAATTCGACGTTCAAGGTCTATTCGGAAGATACGCGGAGCCTTCCGCAGTACATCGGTGCGAACGCGGAAGTGAAACGGAGTCTGGTCAATCAGGGGTCGTCGATCTTCGGAAAGGTGGAACACAGCGTGATCTTCACCAACGTCGTCGTGGAAGAGGGCGCGGAAATCTACGATTCGGTGCTGATGCCGAACGTGAGCGTCAAACGCGGCGCGGTGATCCGGAAGGCGATCATCGCAAACGGCGTTACGATCGAAGAAGACAGAAAAATCAACGAAGCGTGTGAAGAAATCGCGCTGATCGAGAGGTAATTATGGCGAGAATACTGGGAATTTTGAATTTGCACAACGAAAGCGATCTGGGCGTGATCACTTCCAAACGCTCGTTGGGCGCATTGACCTTTCTGGGACGGTATTCGTTCTGCGACATTCCGCTCAGCAATTTCGGCAACTCGCAAATCAACTCGACGGCGATTCTGGTCAAGAACAACATTCGATCTATCATCAAGCACATCGACGACAATCAGGGCTATGCCGAGAACACCAAACTGGGACAGGTCGTCCTCCTGTACAACGAGAAATACGCCAACGACGACCTGTATAACACCGACATCAACAACCTGATCGAGAACGAATGGCTGCTCAACGAGAACAACTACGCCTACGTGGTCGTCGCGCCGACGCATCTGATCTATCGGATGAATTTTCAGGACGTGCTGAAACAGCACATCGCTTCCGGAGGGGGGATCACGGCCTGTTACAAGAAAATCGATAACGGCAAGAAGTCCTTCATCAACGCGAACACCTACATCATCGACGATTCTCACCGTCTTCGCGGCATCCGAAAGAACAAGGGAACCGACGACGCGATCAACGTCGCGATGGAAACCTACGTTTTCGACGCGGCGAAATTGTCGGAAATCCTGAAATTTTCCGTCCGGACGAGTCAGATTTTTTCATTGAACGATCTGATCAAATACCTCTGCACCACGATGGACATTCACACCTACGAATACGACGGCTATCTCCGTTACATCGACGACCTGAACGGCTATTTCCGCACGTCGCTGGAATTGCTCGATCCGGCCGTGATCCGTCAACTGACCTCGTCGGACTGGCCGATCTACACGAAAACGCACGATACGCCTCCGGCGAGATACTCGGAGAATGCGATCGTCCGGAATTCCTTCATTTCCAACGGCGCGCTGATCGACGGAAGAGTCGAAAATTCGATCATCTGCCGGAACGTCCGGATCGGAAAAAACACGGTGATCCGGAACTCGATCGTACTTTCGGATACGATCATCGGCGATTCGGCGGTTCTAGAAAACGCGATCGTCGACAAAGAGTGCAAGATTATCTATAAAAAAGAAATCCGGGGAACTTCAAAGAAGCCGGTTTACATCAAGCAGGGGGATACCATCTAGTGAGAACGGTCATGGTGGCAAGCGAGGCCTTGCCTTTCGTCAAAGTCGGCGGTTTGGCCGACGTCGTCGCCGCACTGAGCCGGACTTTGGCCAAAAAGAAAGTGAACGTCAGCGTGGTGATCCCGCTGTACAGCCGGGTGAAAGAGCATCCGCATTTCAAAGAAAACGCGACGCTGTTCGGCCGCTACGAAGTGCGGATGTCGTGGCGGATTCAGATGTGCGAGGTTTTTCAGACCGACGTCCGGAACGTGCGCTATTACTTCATCGGCAACGACTATTATTTCTCCCGGGGAGATGTCTACGGCTATAACGACGATGTCGAGCGGTACGCTTTCTTTTCGCTCGCGGCTTACCGGCTGATCCGCGATTATTTGCCGAAGACCGATGTCGTTCACCTTCACGACTGGCAAGCGTCGGCGATACCGATGCTCTATCTCGACGAGTTCGGAAAACTGCCGGTCCGCACGATGTTGACGATTCACAATCCCTGTTTTCAGGGGATTTGCTCGCGGGGCGATCTTCCGGATTTTTTCAATCTCGGCACCGATTATTTCGACGGCGGTCTGGCGCGCCTCGACGACAACGTCAATCTTCTGAAAAGCGCGATCATGCTCGCCGATCGGATCACGACCGTGAGTCCGACGCATCAGAAGGAACTTTTAAGCGGAATCTCTTCGTACGGTCTGGAAAAGATCCTTCACCTGAGAAGAAGCGATTTCGTCGGCATTCTCAACGGTCTGGACACCGACGAATTCGATCCGAAAAAAGACCCGCTGATCGTCCGGAATTACGGAATCGGCAACGCTTTAAGCGGAAAAAAAGAAAACAAGGAGCAGTTGTGCCGGGAACTGAATCTCGTGCACGGCGATTATCCGCTGTTCTGCATCGTGGGACGGCTGACGTATCAAAAGGGAATCGGATTCATCATCGCCAATCTGGAAAAGATCTTTCAGTTCCGCCTGAATCTGGTGATTCTCGGTCAGGGCGAAGAGGACTACGAGCATCAACTCAGTTTTTATTGTCGCGGTCGGGACAACGTCTCCTGCAACATTCGCTTTTCCAACGAAATGGCGCATCGGATTTACGCCGCGAGCGACTTCCTTCTGATGCCGAGCATCTTTGAACCGTGCGGCATCGCTCAGATGATTGCCATGCGTTACGGAACGCTTCCGATCGGATCAAAGGTCGGCGGACTCATCGATACGATCGACTCCTACAACCAACTCAACGAAGACAGCGCGAACGGATTGCTTTTTCATCTGGACGACGACAATCTTCTGGTCAACATCATCTTCGCTTTGAATTTGTACGAAAAGAAGCGGGTTCTGGCCAAGTTGATCCACAACGCGATGCGGAAAGATTTTTCGTGGGATCGTTCGGCTGAGGAATATCTTCGCCTGTATCGCCAGATGTTGGAAAAAAACCATCTGGATTCTTGATTTGACCTTTTTAAAGTCGCTATAATGTCTTAGCGCGAACGGAGGCAGAAAATGATTTACGATTTTACCGCCATTGAGAAGAAATGGCAGAATTACTGGGAAGAACACCACACCTATTTTTGCGACACTTCCGATTTGAAACGGAAAAAATATTACGTTCTGGATATGTTCCCTTATCCGTCCGGACAGGGACTTCACGTCGGGCATCCGGAAGGATACACGGCGACGGACATCGTGGCCCGGATGAAGCGGATGCAAGGCTACAACGTTCTGCACCCGATGGGCTTCGACTCTTTCGGTCTTCCGGCGGAGCAATACGCCATCAAAACCGGGAATCACCCGGAGGGTTTTACGCTGAAAAACATCGAGAACTTCAAGCGCCAACTGAAAATGCTCGGCTTTTCCTATGACTGGTCGAAGACGATTTCGACCTGCGATCCGAAATACTATCGCTGGACGCAATGGATTTTCAAGCAACTGTATCTGGACGGCTACGCGAAGTACGTCGAGATGCCGGTCAACTGGTGCGAAGAACTGGGAACCGTGCTGGCCAATGACGAGGTCGTCGACGGGAAGAGCGAACGCGGCGGGTATCCGGTGATCCGGAAAAAGATGAAGCAATGGGTCCTGGACATTCCCCGCTACGCCGAAGCGCTTCTGTCGGGGTTGGACAAACTCGACTGGCCGGAATCGACCAAAGAGATTCAGCGCAACTGGATCGGCAAGAGCGAAGGCGCGCTGGTGCGCTTCGCCGTCGCCGGAACGGACGAATCCTTCGACGTGTTCACCACGCGTTGCGACACGCTGTTCGGAGCGACCTATTGCGTCCTTTCTCCGGAACATGCGCTGGTGAAGAAGATCGCCGATCCGAACCGGGCGGAAGAAGTCGATGCCTACATCGCCGCCGCGATGAAAAAATCCGAACTGGAAAGAACCGATCTGTCCAAGGAAAAGACGGGCGTGTTCACCGGTGCCTATGCGCTCAACCCGGTCAACGGAAAGAAGATTCCGATTTACATTTCGGATTACGTCCTGTCCACTTACGGCACCGGGGCGATCATGGCGGTTCCCGCGCACGACGAAAGGGACTATGCTTTCGCTCAGAAATTTCATCTGGAAATTCTCCCGGTTCTTTCCGGCGGGGACGTCCGGAAAGAAGCCTTCACAGGCGACGGCGTGCACATTCATTCGGAATTTCTGGACGGATTGAACAAGGAAGAAGCGATCGAAAAAATGCTCGCCTACCTGGAAGAACATCATCTGGGGAAGCGAAAAGTCAACTACAAACTCCGCGAATGGATTTTCGCAAGGCAGCGCTACTGGGGCGAACCGATTCCGATCGTCTATGACGAAGAAGGCAATTCGATCGTCCTCAAAGACGAGGATCTGCCTTTGATCCTGCCGAAATTGGACAATTACGGGAGGGGAAAGGACGGAAGTCTCCCGCTGGAACGCGCGGAAGAATGGATGAATCTGGTCTACGACGGCAAAAAGGTGCGCCGCGAAAGCGCGACGATGCCGGGAAGCGCCGGATCTTCGTGGTACTATCTCCGTTACATCGATCCCGATAACGACCGGGAACTGGCCTCCTACGAAAAACTGAAACATTGGATGCCGGTCGATCTCTATATCGGCGGTTCCGAACACGCGGTGGGCCACTTGCTTTACGCCCGCTTCTGGAATCGCTATCTCTACGACAAGGGGATCGTCCCGTGCGCCGAACCGTTTCAGAAATTGTTTCATCAGGGCATGATTCTCGGCGAAAACGGCGAAAAGATGAGCAAGTCGCGGGGGAACGTCGTCAATCCCGACGACGTCGTGAAAAACTACGGCGCCGACGCTCTGCGCCTGTACGAGATGTTCATGGGACCGCTGGAAGCGAGTTTGCCATGGTCGACCGGCGGACTCGACGGAGCGAAACGCTTCATCGAAAGAGTCGTCCGGATTCTCGACTCCGAAAAAATCGCCCTCACGGATTCTTCCGACGGGAAACTCGATTACGCTTACCACTTCTTGGTGAAAAAAGTCAGCGAAGATTTCGAGAATCTGCAATTCAACACGGCGATCAGTCAGATGATGATCTTCGTCAACGAGGTCTACAAGAACGGGGCAATCTGCCGGGATCATCTCGAAGGGCTGATCAAGATGTTCAGTTGCATCTGCCCGCATATCGGCGAAGAACTGTGGCAGTCGCTCGGTCACGAGGGAATCATCGACTTTGAGAACTGGCCGACTTACGATCCGGCCAAACTGGTTCTCGACGAGGTGGAAATCGCGGTGCAGGTCAACGGCAAATTACGCGCGACGCTGACCTGTCCGTTGAACGAAGACGCCGAAAAAGTCAAAGAACGGGCGCTTCGTCTGGAAAGCGTCAAGGCGCGGCTCGAAGGGCTGAACGTCGTCAAGGTCATCGTCGTTCCGAATAAAATCGTCAACATCGTCGCCCGATAGCGACGGATTCCGACAGATCTTTCCGGTAGAATGATTTCGGTGAAGCCTATGCTACAAGTCGAAATCATCTATTCGGAAAGCGAAAACGATCTGGTCGAAGAAACCAATTATTTTTTGAGCAAAATCGATGAATGTCTGGTCCGCGAGATCCGATATTCATCGTTTTTCGATGCGAAGAAGCAGTGCGCCCTTTTTTCGGTGCTGATCATTTACCTGATTCGCTGAAATTTGTTTCTCCCGTCGCGTTTTTTCTGCTATATTATTGTATGGAAGTGATGAATATGAAAGAAAAGCGCCTCCTGCCGGTCGTCATCGGATTGCTGTTGACTTCCTGCGGCTCCTATCAGAACACGATCGCGAATTTCGACGATCGGGCCTACTCGGCCGATCTGGACAAGGTCCGAACCTCTGCCGTAAGCGGTGAAATCCGGGATTTCAAACTCAATGCCTATCTCAACGAAGACGGCGGCAACTACGTCTACACCGCGCAGATCGTCTATGCGGAAACGGAATTGCGTTCGCTGAAAGCGATCTTCGTTCCCGATACCGGAACGGAAAACGTTGCCGGCATTTTGCCTTGCATCGGCTATTCGGAAAGTCTGACGCTCGCGGAAAAGAAAGATCCGTCGGCCTTTGCCTATACGGGGTACAACCTTTCTTATAAAACCGATAAGGAAGATCTCGATTTCTATCTCTTCGTCTCGTATGAAGAAGGAAACGAATACCTTTACCGGATCGAAGACTTCCTCAGATTAGGAGTTTGATCATGCACCTCGACGCCATTAAAGAAAAACTGATGAACGATCTTTCGCTGAGCCGGACGCAGGTCGACAACGTCGTCGAACTGCTCGGACAGGGCGACACGATCCCGTTCATCGCGCGCTACCGGAAAGAGAAAACGCAATCGATGACCGACGAAGTCCTCCGGACGTTCGACGAAAAGTACCGCTACTACCTGAATTTTTACGACCGGCTGGACACGATCGTGAATTCGATCCGGGAACAGGGGCTGTACAGCGAGGAAATCGAAGCGGAACTGATGAGGGCGAAGACCCTTTCCGAGTTGGAAGACATCTACCGCCCGTATAAGCCGAAACGGAAGACGCGTGCGAGCATCGCCAAGAGCAAGGGACTCGAACCCTTGGCGGAAACCCTCTTCAAACAGGAAAACCGCGACGACTTTCCGGATTACGTTGCCTCTTTCGTCGATCGCGAAAAAGGGGTGGAAAGCGCGGAAGAAGCCTTGCAGGGCGCCAAAGACATCATCGCCGAAAGGATTTCCGACGAGGCTTTCTATCGGAAATATATCCGGAAGCACACCTTTGATTTGGGCCTTATCGTCTCCGAAAAGATCAAGGACGAGGACGGAAAGTTCGTCTTCGAGCAATACTATCGCTATTCGGAGAGAATCAACAAGATTCCGGCGCATCGGGTTTTGGCGCTGAACCGGGGCGAGAAAACGGGAATTCTCCGCGTTTCGATTCAGGATCCCGAAGAGAATCTGGACTGGCTTCTTCGTAAACTGGTCCGGAAAAACACGATTTACACCGCGTTGATGAATGAGGCCGTCGCCGACGCCTATTCGCGTCTGATTCGTCCGTCCATCGAAAACGAGATCCGGAGCGATCTGACCGAGGTCAGCGAAAACGCGTCGATCGAAGTCTTCAAATCGAATCTGAAAGAACTTCTGCTGGAAGCGCCTGTGCGAAATAAGGTGGTTCTCGGCTTCGATCCGGGTTTCCGGACAGGGTGCAAACTGGGCATCGTCGATCCGAACGGAAAAAAACTGTATACCGGCGTTCTGCACGCGACTCTGGGAAGCGAGGAATTGCTGGTGAAAGAGGCGGATCGTCTGGCCGATTTAATCCGGAAGTACCGCGTCGATCTGATTTCGTTAGGAAACGGAACCGCCGGAAGAGAGAGCGAACAGTTTCTCAACCGTTATCTTTTCGCCCGTCATCCCGAATTCAAGGGGCGCGTCGATTACCTCATCACCAACGAAGCGGGGGCTTCCGTTTACAGCGCTTCGAAACTGGGCATCAAGGAATTCCCGGATCTCGACGTCAGCGTGCGGAGCGCGATTTCTCTGGCGCGGCGCGTGCAGGATCCTCTGGCCGAACTGGTCAAAATCGATCCGAAATCGATCGGCGTGGGGCAATATCAGCACGATATGAATCAGAAACACCTCTCGACGGCTTTGGGCGGCGTCGTCGAAAATTGTGTCAATCAGGTCGGCGTCGATGTCAACAATGCCAGTCCTTCGCTTTTGAATTACGTTTCCGGCATCAGCGCGTCACTGGCCGAAAACATCGTTCTGTATAAGGAGAAAAACGGTCCGTTCCGAAAGCGGGAAGAACTGAAAGAAGTGCCGAAACTCGGACCGAAGGCCTATGAACAGTGCGCCGGCTTCTTGCGGATCGCAGACGGCTATCCGTTAGACAACACCGGCATTCACCCGGAGTCCTATCCGATCGCGCTGGAATTGTTGAAACGGATCGGCGCTTCGCTCGATCAGATCGGAAGCGCGGAACTCGCGGCGAAACTGCACGGCGTGAATGCGGCGAAAACGGCCGTCGAACTGCATGTCGGCGAGGAGACGCTGAACGACATTCTCGCCGAATTGGAAAAGCCGGGAAGGGATATCCGCGACCTCAACGTCAAAGCGACGTTACGCAACGACGTCAAAGAGATCGCCGATCTGAAAGTCGGCATGATTCTCGACGGGACGGTGCGCAATATCATCGATTTCGGCGCGTTCGTCGACATCGGCGTGCATCAGGACGGTCTGGTGCATATTTCGCAACTGGCGGACCGCTTCGTCAAGCACCCGCTAGACGTGGTGCGGATCGGTCAGATCGTCAAGGTAAAGGTGATCGGCGTCGATCCGGCGAAACGGAAAATTTCGCTTTCGATGCGCGATCTGAAATCCTGAACGCGCGGTTTCGTTATTTTGTCGCCGATCGATTGTCAATCGGCGGCTTTTTTTTGCCTTTTCAACAAAAAGTTGCCACATTCGGGCGGAAAAAGAAGAAAAGAAACGAAAAAAAGGAGATTCGGGGAGGAAGAGATTCCAAAATGGCAAAAAAATGAAAACGTTTTCATTTTATTGGTTGACATACTAATTTTTGGATATTAAAATGGTCTTAGATATGCAAGGATGATTAAAACATATCTTTTTTCATTAAGTAGAAAGGGAGAATAGGAAATGAAAAATAAAAAACTTTTGTTAGTGGCCGGTGCGTTGGTCTTGGGCGCCGGTTCGCTTGCATCTTGCGGAGGGGGCAGCAAAGCGGATCTGAAAGTCTGGTGCGCTTCCGAAGATGTCGATTTCATCAATCAGGTGATCACCAATTTCAAAGAAGACTATCCGGATTATGCGGATAAAAAGTTCGATGTCATCATCACCAACGAGCCGGATGCGGCGACGAACCTCAAAAATGACCCGAAGGCTTCGGCGGACGTGTTCCACTTCGCCGGCGATCAGATCGGCACGCTCGTTCGTCAGGAACTGCTTTATGAGATCGACAATGCTTTCGTCAAGGATCTGGGAATCGAAACCAGCGTTCTCGATGCCGGTAAAGTCGGCGGAAAACAATACGGCATTCCGTTCACGCCGAATACGTTCTTCATGTATTACGACGCCAGCGTCTACACCGCGGACGACATCACGACGCTGAACAATATGCTGGCCGTCGACGTAACGGCGAAAGGCTACACCTACAATTTCGGATTGGATATCGCCAACGGCTGGTATCTGCAATCCTACTTCTTCTCCAACGGCTGCACGATCTTCGGAGCAGACGGCACCGACGGAACGGCTGGAATTCAGCCGGCGGACAAAGCGCTGGAAGTCGCAAACTGGATCTGGGATTACTACAACGGCGCGAACAAGAGCAAATTATACGCCGGTGACTGCGGCGCCGACATCGGACACACCGTCGCTGCGGGCGTAACGGGTACCTGGAACGCCGGTGCGATCAAGACCGCGATCGAATCGACGGGCGGAACCTATGCGGCCGCACCGTTACCGAAACTGACTTTCGGAAGCGGCTCCTCCGCGCACGATGAAACGTGGAAAGCGGTCGGCGACTACAAACAGATCGGCGTCAATGCCGTTACGCAGAATCCGGAACTGGCTTGCGAGTTGGCCTCCTACATCGCGAACAAAGAGAGCCAGGCTCTCCGTTACAGCCTCCGTCTGACCGCGCCGACGAATGCGGAAACCATCGCGGATCCGTCCATCACCTGGGACGCGTCGATTGTCGCGCAAACCGAACAGTTGAAATCGACGTTCAGCCAACCGACGATCTATGCCGATCGCGGTTACTGGGATGCGTCCACGGCCTTAGGAAGCGATCTGCGCGGTGAAGCCGACAAGAATGCTGTCGAGGCCTGGTTTGAAAAATTCCTCAACACCATCACTGCAAAAGCGGAATAGTTCTTTCCAGTCAAACTGATTCAACGATATGGTAGCGAGGTAATTAGGCTCCTAGTTACCCGCTGCCATTTTATTTAGGAGGGCAATAATTAAATATGAAACTTTTGTCATACATTGACTATTGTGGTTTGCCTCGCTGGAAACAATTCTTCTATAAGATTTACGAATTTTTCTATAAAGTCGTTCTCGGATTATGGCACTTTATAAAAGGATTCGGAATCGGCGTCAAGAATTTTGTTTTCAAGGTCGGCCGCGCTTTCAAAAAAATGTATCAATCTTTTCGTTACGGCGATGTGTTTACGAAATTATCTTTCGGACTCCTGGGACTGAGCCACGTCCGGCGCGGTCAGTACGTCAAGGGAATCCTGATGATGATTTTGGAAGCACTTTTTATTGTGTTTATGGTCGTTTTCGGCGGGAACGCTCTGGTCAATCTGGTTACTTTGGGCGACTACCGGACCGGTTATATCTGCAACAACGTCATCTACGAAACCCGTGAAGAAGCCTCGGCGGCGGGGTGCCGCGTGCCGGTTCTGGCCGTTCCGGACAATTCGCCGCGCCTCTTGCTCTATGGCATTCTGACCGTGGCGATCATCGTGATCTTCGTCATCTTCTACGTTTCGACGGTCAACCGTTCTTACGAAATTCAGACGAACAAAGAAGAGGGCAAACACATCAAAACGTTCAAGGAAGAGATGAGCGATTTCCTCAACAGCAAATTCCACATCACGCTTCTGGCACTTCCGATCTGCGGCGTGGTGATCTTCTCGATTTTGCCGTTGATCGACATGATCTGCATGGCGTTCACCAACTACGACTATACGACGGACTATCCGAAAGGCGTCTTCGACTGGGTCGGATTCCAAAACTTCGGCGAAATCTTCAATTTCGGCGGTTCCGGATTCGGCTATACCTTCGTCGAAATCCTGAAATGGACGCTGGTCTGGGCCGTTCTGGCGACATTCCTCAACTTCATTCTGGGCATTCTGGTCGCCACGATCATCAACAAAAAGGGAATCCGGTTCAAGAAATTCTGGCGAACCTGTCTGGTTCTTTCGGTCGCCGTTCCGCAATTCGTTTCGCTTCTGGCAATCAGCCAGTTCCTCGGAGAATACGGTCCTCTGACCGCTTTGCTCGAACGCTGGACCGGCGTCAAATACACCTTCCTGGCGGTTCCGTATACGACCGTTTCAATCTTCGGCTGGAAAGTGGCCGTGGATTTCCCGCGGATCCTGATCGTCCTCATCAACATCTGGATCGGCATTCCGTACACAGTGTTAAGCACGACCGGCATTCTGATGAACGTGCCGGAAGATCTCTACGAATCGGCCCGGATCGACGGGGCGTCGGCGGTGACGATCTACTTCAAGATCACGCTTCGATACATCATCTTCGTCATGGGACCATCGTTGATTACGACGTTCATTGGAAACTTCAATAGTTTCGGCGTCATCTATCTTTTAACCGGAGGCGGACCGAAGACGAATGGTTTCTACGGCTCGGCCGGACACACCGACCTGTTAGTTACCTGGCTCTTCCAGTTGACCAACGGAAACAATCCGGATTATAAGATGGCTTCGGTCGTCGGTATCTTTATCTTCATCATTTCGTCGGTCATCTCCCTGATCGTCTACCGCAATTCCAGCAGTTTCAAAGGAGAGGAGGATTTCGCATAATGGCACGTGTAAAAAGCATGAAGAGAAAACAAAAAACGCAGAACACCATTATCTACATCGTTTTGATTCTCTTATCCATCATCTGGGTCATTCCGATTCTCTGGATCGTCTTCGTCTCGTTCAATGCGGCGGATTCCCGGGTGGCGATTTCCGCATTGCCGGCCAAGGGCTCGTCCTTCGCCGAAGTGATGAATTTCTATTTCGGAAATCTGACGCTCCGTCATTACGTCAACCTGTTCACCTCGTCGACGGAACCGTACCTGAGGTGGTTCATCAACACCTTCGTCGTGGCTCTGATCACGATGATCGTCAATACGTTCTTCATCATGGCGGTCGCCTACACGATGTCGCGACTGAAATTCAAAGGGCGGAAAACGCTGATGTCGATCAACCTGATTCTGGGCATGTTCCCGGGATTCATGTCGATGATCGCCGTCTACAACATTCTGAAATTAGTCAACCTGACGCAATCGCTCGTGGGGTTGACGCTCTGCTACACGATGACTTCCGGTATGGGATTCTACGTGGCAAAAGGCTTCTTCGATACCGTGTCCAAGTCGTTGGACGAGGCAGCGCGGATCGACGGGGCGACCAATGCGCAGATTTTCTACAAGATCATCCTTCCGCTTTCCAAGCCGATCATCGTCTATACGCTGGTTCAGGCGTTCATGGGGCCGTGGATGGATTACATCTTCTGCAAGATCATTCTTCGCGACGCGTCGAATCAGTACACCGTCGCGCTCGGCATGTACCAGTGGATTACGGTTCAGGAAAAGATCAACCTGAAATTCGTCGACTTCTTCGCGGGTTCGGTCATCGTCTCCATTCCGATCATGTCGGTCTTCCTCGCTACGCAGAAATACTATATCTCCGGCGTTACCGGCGGTGCGGTTAAAGGGTAGTGCGTATGAGCAAGTGGCTGAAAAATGCGATTTTCTACGAGATCTATCCGACCTCGTTCATGGATTCCGACGGAGACGGCATAGGCGATCTCCGCGGGATCGCGGCGAAACTCGACTACGTGGCTTCTCTCGGGTGCAATGCCATCTGGCTCAACCCGTTCTACAAGTCGCCGTTCAAGGACGGCGGCTATGACGTCAGCGATTTCTTCGACGTCGATCCGCGTTTCGGCACGCTGGACGATTTCAAGAACCTGCTCGCCGAGGCGCATCGGAAAGGGATAAGGATTATCGTCGATCTGGTCGCCGGTCATGCCAGCGAGCAGAATCCCGAATTTCTCCGTTCTGCGGAGCCGGAACGAAACGAATGTTCCGACCTCTTTATCTGGAATTCCTGCGTCTGGGACCTGGAACAGCCTTACCGGCTGATTTCCGGCCGTTACGACAGAAATGCCTGCTACATGGTCAATTTCTTTTCCACGCAGCCGGCGTTCAATTACGGATTCAACGAAATCACGCACCCGAAGTGGCAGATGTCCTATCAGGATTCGCGCACGTTCGCGGCGAGAGAATATCTGAAAAAAATCATGTTCTTCTGGCTCAATCTCGGCGTGGACGGATTCCGCGTCGACATGGCGGATTCGCTCGTGAAAAACGACGACGACAAGAAGGCGACGATGGAAATCTGGAAGGAAATCTCTTCGGAAGTGAAGAAAGCCTATCCGGAATCGGTCCTCGTCAGCGAATGGAGCAATCCTTCGCGTTCGCTCTCCTGCGGGTTCGATTGCGATTTCGTCCTCGATCACTGGGACAACTTCTTCCACCTTCTGGTTCGTTCGACGCCCGAATCGCGCGGCGTCAGCCTCTTGAACGGCGGCGATCAGCCGAAGGCGTACGACGATCTGGTCCGCCGGATCGAGGAAGCCGGGAAAGCCGGCGGTTATCTCGGACTCATCTCCGGCAATCACGATACGCCGCGCATTTCGTCCTTTCTCGACGAAACCCGGCTCCGCCTGTATTACCTGATGATGTTTACGCTTCCGGGCGTTCCGTTCCTCTATTACGGCGACGAGATCGAAATGAAACATCAGAACCTCGCCAGCAAGGACGGCGGCTATCAGCGTACCGGAGACCGGACGCCGATGCAATGGGATCGAAGCGCAAACTGCGGCTTTTCCGAAACGAAAGGGGAACTGTATCTTCCGCAGTTGAATGTCGAAACCGACGTCGCTTCTTCGGAAGCCGATCCTTCTTCGCTTCTGAACTGGCTGAAAAAACTGATCGCTTTCCGGAAAGCGGAAAAGGCTCTCACGGACAAAGCGTTCGCGATGAAAGAACCTGAAAAGGGATTGATCGTTTACGATCGGGGAAATCTCCGCGTTCTCATCAATCTAAGCGATTGTCCGGTTGAAATCAAAGGGAAGGTTCGCTTCCGCACCGAGACGGGCGAGGCTCAGAAGAACAAACTGTATCCGTATCAGGGCGTCGTCGTCGAAAAGGAGGAAAAATGAGGAGAAAGAAGATTTTTACGGTTTTGACTTCTTCGTTTCTTCTCGCGGCAAGTCTTTCTTCCTGCGGAACGAAAGCCAACGGCGTATCGCTTTCCAAGAGCAAGCCGACGTACCAGAGCGAAGATCATTTCGACAATTTCGTCGACGATACGTATAAAAACTATTACCAGATTCTGGTTTACTCTTACTTTGACGGAAACGGAGACGGCATCGGCGATCTGAAAGGATTGACGGAAAAACTCGACTATATCCGGGACGGAAAGAACTTTTCCAAAACTTCTCTCGGCTATGACGGGATTTATCTTCTTCCGATCTTTCCGAGTCCGTCCTATCACAAATACGACGCGACCGATTATTACAGCGTCGACAGCGCTTACGGCACGTTGGAAGATTTCGACCGCCTCGTCGCGGCCGCTTCTGAACGGGGTATCGACATCATTCTCGATCTCGCGGTCAATCACACTTCCGATCAGCATCCTTGGTTCACGAAAGCCTGTCGCGATCTGAGAAACGTCACTGAATTCGATCCGGAGACGGGCGAACCAACTGAGGAGATGAAAACGCTCTATCCGAGTTTGCGCTATTACCACTTCAATCACCGGACGAAGTTGCAAAGCGGTTGCAACTGGCATACGGTTTCCGGGACGGACTGGTGCTATGAGGGGCAGTTCAACGGCGGAATGCCGGATTTGAATTTAAGCGAGGACGTCGTTCTCGACGAAATCCGGAATATCATGGATTTCTGGCTGAAACGCGGCGTTCGCGGCTTCCGTCTGGACGCGGTGGAACACTACTTCGACTGGAACAAGCCGAAAAATTACGAAACGCTCAACAAAATCGCCGATTTCGGCAAGGAACTGACGAAAGACCGGGAAAAGGATTGTTTTCTGGTCGCGGAAGGCCCTTGGAGCAACACCGTATCCACATACTACGAGAACACGCACGACGTGTCCTACATGAACTTCAACTACGGTTCGGGCGGTCAGGGCAAACTGGCGACGGCGATGACCAACGCGTATCTCTACAACAAGAAGATCGACGATCTGAACGCGAAAAAGGAAGAAATTCAGTTTTCCGTTCCGGACGGCACCATTCAGTACAACATCGTCAACAACGGCGCCGATGTCCGTTGCGCATCGGATTACTTCAAAAACATCGTTCAGAACTGGGACGAGTTGCTGTATTCGGCGAACGCCGACGCGATCGACTCCAATTTCGGGGTCAATCACGATACGATCCGCGCGGTCAATCAGTTGGCCGGAAAGTTTTCCGGGAAAGAACTTCTGGTTGCCAATAAATTCTATTGGGGATTGAACAACACGCTGTCCGGCGTCACCTTCAATTATTACGGAGAAGAAATTGGCATGAAAGCCGGCGATCAGTCGGTGGAAGCCAACAAGGACCCGAACAAGCGCCATCCGATGTACTGGTCGGAATCCGACACGGAAGGCATGGCGAATTACGCGCCGGGAGCGACGCCGACCGAGCAGTACTATGCGCCGGCCGACAAGCAGATCAAAGATTCCAATTCGCTCTGGAATTTCATGCGCGAAATCAATCTGGCGAAAACCTATTTCCCGGAAGTGGCGCGCGGCAAACAGACGTTCGTCTACACGGCGTACAATTACGTGGTCATGCGCAAGGAGTACGAGGGGAAAGAAATCTACCTTCTGTACAATTTCAGCAACAAGGCCAACGCGATTTCCAAAGACGCACTCGGTCTCGATGAAGGGCCGACGGAAATCCGCTTCTCGTTATCTTCATCGTCTTCTTACTATGCGAAATTAACTGCTGAAACGATCAACGTTCCTGCATATTCGATTACAATGTTTATTTAGGAGGAAAATGTAATGGCAAATTTAAGACTCAGTCATATCTACAAAGTATATGAAAACGGCCACAAGGCGGTCAACGATTTCAACATCGACATCGAAGACAAGGAGTTCATCGTCTTCGTCGGACCTTCC